>Ga0335396_10000259_pt1 | contig 71508 bp, 70 predicted proteins | sample FRY02_FD_205743 | JGI IMG/M metagenome (GOLD analysis project Ga0335396, IMG submission 205743) | Freshwater microbial communities from Lake Fryxell liftoff mats and glacier meltwater in Antarctica - FRY-02 (spades assembly) (version 2) | ecosystem: Environmental > Aquatic > Freshwater > Ice >...
AGCACCAAACGAATAGGCTGTGGTTGTTCCTGCTCTACAGGCATATTCCCACTCCGCTTCCGTAGATAACCTATAACCTCCCTTGGTCTCTGCATTTAGCTTCTTGATAAATTCCTGACAGACATTCCACGATACATCCGTTACAGGCAACTTTGCTCCCTTTATATAACTCGGATTGCTCCCCATCACCGATTCCCATTGCTCCTGCGTTACTTCATACTTGCCCATATAATATGAGTTGGTAAGAGTTACTTCATGTTTTTGATCCGGAAACCCCATCTTGAATTTCCCCGAAGGGATTAATACCATCTCTAACTTAATGCCCTTCCCTAGGTCTATTACCTCTTCCTTTGGCTCTGCCCCTTGTACCATCGCTAAAAACATTAACCCTAATCCTACTACTATACTTCCGCTTACTAGTGCTTTCATTTCTCACCCCTGGTGATTACTACTCTTTAAAGTCATCTTCCTAAGCTTAGTTTATGTGAGGGCAAGGTTAAAGGATATTATGATACGAACAAACCCCCGAGAAATTAATCTCGGGGTTCGTATCTAATCCTTGCAACTACAAATCTTATTTTACTATTGCTACAGGTTGGCTAGGTGATATCCCAGATACATTCCCAGATATAAATTCTTCTTGGGTATCGATTGCTTTCCATTCGGTAGAGTTAGGGTCTTCACGAAAGCTAAGAAGTTCGACCCATTCCCCCTCGACCCGACCTATTTTAAAATCTACTTTTTTTGCTTTCCCATCAACGACTTTAAAACCAAATGCCCCATCGGTAGAACGCACCACGGCTCCTAGAGGAAGCACCATTGCTTCATATAAAACAGCCTTGATACGAATGGAGGCATACATACCGGGCCTAAGCTTTCCTTCGGGGTTGGGTAAATCAATTTCTGCTCTTAGGTTTCTACTGGTAGAATCTAGAGCCCAAGAAATACGGGTAACTTTCGCATTAATTTCTTGTCCTCCGATAGCGTGTAGGTTGATCACCGCTTCTTCACCTGGGTTCACATAGGCATTTTCAATTTCAGGAACCTCTACAATAACCCTCACAGGATTGATTTGGCTGATTGTGAATAAGGGTTCTGTTTTAGCGGAACTATTATCGTGCACCAACTTTCCTGGATCGACCAAACGCTTTGTAACGATGCCATCAAAGGGGGCGTAAAGGGTGGTATAAGCAGCAAAGGCTTCGGCTTTTCTTGCTTCAGCTTTTGCAACTTCAAATTTAGATTCTGCAGAAAGAATTGCAATTTTTGCCTTTGCTGATTCTGCCTTTGCTTTTGCTACTGAAGCTTCTGCTTGCTTTACCTTAGCAAAAGTTTCATCCCTTGTTGACTCTGCAGCCTTTAGCAAATTGATCACTTCATCACGAGTTTGGTCATCCAATACTTTGGAAGCAACTAAAGCGGAGATGCGTTTGTTTTCGGAATGCCAACGGTCGTAGGAAGCTTGTGCCCTAAGAATGCCGGCTTTAGCTTCTACTAATTGAGCTTCGGTTGCCTGCAAGAATGCATCGCAAATATCTGCTTGTTTTTTATCAAGATCAATAGCCACTTCTGCAAACCGGACCAAGGATTTTTTATGATTTACTTCCTCAATAATTTCGGGGATTTCTAGTTGTAAAAGTTTAGTTCCTTGTTTAGCAATTTTCCCCGCAGAGTCATAAACAGGGCCCTTAACCTTAGTTCCAATATCAACAAATACCTGAGACACATACCCCACGACTTTCGAATGAATTAATGCTTCTTCATTAGCTTGAATGGTGCCTGGTTGATTAATGGAATGGATAAGAACCTGCTTAACGGGTTTTACCAGCTTGACATCAATTTTTTTAAGGGCAACAACTTTATCATCTTTCGAGGCAGTGGTTTTTTGCGCACAACCCGTAATGAATAAGTAGAGTAAAAAAGATGCTAGGAAAGAAAATCTAATGCGATGAGTCATGAGATGCCTCTTTTTTAGATTCAGTATCTTCGGGTGCAAGGGAAACCTTGAAGCCACAACGGTTTGGAAAAAATATTGCAAATGCACAAGGAAGCATAAGAAGGGAAGCGAATAAACCGCCTGCGATTCCGCCTAAAACAGCGCGAGCAAGTGCAGCACTTTGTTCGCCTCCACTGGTTTTCCCTAGGGCCATAGGAATCATCCCTGCCATCATCGCAAGGGCGGTCATAAGAATAGCACGGCAGCGTTGAGAAGCTGCAAGGGTAGCAGCGTCGTACCCAGATTTAGCCCCATCGATCATTGCTTTTTGGGCAAAGCTAACCAGTAAAATTGCATTTGCAGTTGCAACGCCTATTGCCATAATGCTTCCCATAAACGATTGCAAATTAAGAGTTGTTCCGGTTGATTTTAAAGAAACAGCAACGCCTGCAAGAACAAAAGGTAAAGCAAGCATAGGAATCAGGGCCAGCCTAAGCGATTGATAATAAGCCAGCAAGACAAGAAAAATAACAAGGATAGAAAGAAGCAGACCAAGAGATAAACCGTCAAAAAGTTCTTTGCGAATAGATACTTGGCCACGCACATCAACTTGCACCCCTTGAGGGGGTGTACCTGCTTCAAGAAGGGCGGCGTCTAAAAGTTTTGCGGCGTGGCCTAGGTCGGTACCTACAACATTTCCTGTAATGCTTACAAGCCTACGCAAATTATAGCGATCAATTTCGCCTGGCATAACCCCTTCCCTGATGGTTGCAACATCTCTAAGCAACCGTTGTTCTAAGCCCATTTGTTTAACAGGGATTGTTTCTAATTCTGAAGGCGAATTCATAAGGGCTTGGGGTATTTCAACCTGCACTTGGTAGCCAACACCACTGGCGGGGTCGCGCCAATAATTAGGGGTGGTGAAGCGAGAAGAAGAAGTAGCAGTGACTAAAGATTTTGCAACATCATCCGCATGAACGCCACTAAGTGCAGCTCTTTCTCGATCTATTTTAACTTCGACGGTAGGGTAGTCAAGAATTTGGCCATATCTAATATCTTTAATAAAGGTTACTTTTTCGATAGCTTTGCGAAGTGTTGCAGCAAAGGCTCGGTTATCTGCCATCTTGGGGCTACTCACCACCACTTCAATCGGTGCTGCCGCGCCAAAACTCATCACTTCATTAACCACATCTGCAGATTCAAAGTAAACTTGGATTTCGGTTTTAGTGGTACGATTGTTGTTTGCAGAGTTGGCGAATGGTTTCCAGCGTTCATCGGCCCACTTTACAAGATGGGCCGACAACCCCTCGCGAATAAGTGTTTTCAACTTCTCTGCACTTAAGCTATTGGGTTTAATTGCAAGTCGCATCATTGCTTCATCTGGCCCGCCCATCCATTGGTAGATGCAATTTACGGGGTAACTAGGGGGTACAAGGCCGACATAACCAAGCGAGAGTGGGATATTTTCTTCCCCAACTTCTTTTTTAATCCAGAGTAATGCTTCCTGAACAATCGCTTCGGTTTCCTCTATTCTTGTTCCAGCAGGGGCACGAAGTCGGAACTGCACCTGGCCATTATCCACAGGTGGGAATAAATCAGTCCCAATTTGATTTCCTGTAATCCAGAGTAATCCTAGGGCAAGTGCTAGCCCTAAGGGAAGAGAGATCCACCTTTTACCCACGAGAAAGCAAATCAAAGAATTGTAAGAAGAGTTCATTTTTTCAGGAGTCGTTGATGCATGATTATTTAGTAACCAGATAGAAAGCACAGGAACCAAAGTACTCGAAAGAATGTAAGAAGCAATCATTGCAAACCCAACTGCAAGTGCCATCGGTAGAAAAAGTGCAAGGACAGGGCCTTTAAGAAATGCAGCGCTAAGGAAAACACTAAGCACACAAAGCATAGCAAGAAAACGGGGCACCGCTGTTTCTTGATTCCCCCGTACCACAGCTTCTGCAATACTTCCCGAGTTAGGAATCTGGGTATGAATATTTTCCACTTCCACGGTAGCTTCATCGACAAGAATCCCAACCGCAAGGGCAAGTCCCCCTAAAGTCATTAGGTTAAGGGAATACCCGGTAATAAAAAGAGCAAAAACTGCCCCAATTAATGCAATGGGAATATTAAGAACCACTACAATTACGCTGCGCCAATCTCTTAGGAATAACAAAACCATAAGGCCAGTTAAGACTGCCCCAAGCAATGCTTCAAAAGCAACACCTTCAAGTGCAGCTACAACCAAGGGCGACTGATCAAACTCAAATTTAACTCTAATATCGTCAGGCAAGGCTGCCTGCATTTTAGGAATGTTATCTCGAATGGCCTGTACCACAGATAAAGTGCTTGCGTCTGCCCGTTTGGTTGCAAGGATGTAGACAGCCCGTTTGCCATTCACTAATGCGTACCCAGTTGCAACATCGCTGGCATCAGCGATGGAAGCAGCAACATCGCGGATGAATATTTTGCGATTCATATCAACGGGAATAGAACCCAGTTCTGAAGGTTGCAAAACCATTGAATTTATAGGGACCATAGGCATCTTTTCTTGGACCCTAATGGCACCCGATGGGCTAATACTATTTCCGTGAGATAGTGCTTCAACGATAGCATCAGGCGTCAGATTATAAGAACGCAACCTTTCGGGTAAAATACTGATGACAACAGTTCGCTGGTTACCGCCAAAAGGGGGGGGAGAAGAAACACCGGGGATGCTAGCAAACAAAGGGCGGACTTTAAAAAGCGATTGATCTTGAATCTGCCCGATGGTTTTTGTCTCGCTGGAAAGTACTAAAAAACCAACGGGCACGCTACCGGTATCAAAGCGGACGATAAAAGGAGATACCGTTCCCGGGGGCATAAAAGCACGAGAGCGATTTACCTGTCCTACGGTTTCAGCAAGGGCTTGTGCCATATCTGTTCCGGGGTGGAAGTAAAGCTTCATCAGAGAAACACCCTGAACATTTTTAGACTCTACATGATGAATGCCACCCACATAAAGAAAATGGTATTCGTAATAGTTAGCAAGCAGGCCTTCCATCTGAGCGGGATCCATTCCGCCATAGGGTTGACAAACATAAAGCACGGGCAGGTTCAACGAGGGGAAAATATCAATTTTAATGCGAGATAATGAAAGTAAGCCTGCTAAAACAATGCCAAGCACCATCACACAAATGGTGATAGGGCGCTTCAGTGCAAACTTGATTGGGTTCATTTAAAGACCTGAATTTAAGGCTTAAGGAGGTAGTGGGATTACTCTTTCAATTGTAGCAGAAGGGTAAACGGGCTCTACAATCTTAATTTCCTTATCAGCAGGTTTACTCTGAAGAACCACTGAATGTTCGCCTACTTGCTGGCCTGGATGGCCTAGTGCCCGGTACAAGCGAAATTGTGCCCGGTTACTTTCTGTAACTGCTTTATAGTAATCTTTGTACGCTTGTTGCAGGCTTTGAATCGAAACCAAAACTTCCTGAGGCCTGTATATTAAAGTAAGAGTATCACCAATTCTGCGTGTTTGACTTAACCCTTGAATGTTTTTATCAGCGGTATCGACTGCAAAGGCTAAGCCATCTTCAGCGTCTTTGATTCTGCGGGAGGTGCGCACTGTTTGGGCGTGTGCTTGAACAACTTCGGAAGCAACGCGATCTTGGACTCGGTATAAATCAAGAACAGCAGCATTGTTATCGGCTTGCCTTTGTCGTTTTAGTGCTATATTGCCTATACCGAAACTCTCTAGCTCCCAGAGGACTTGAAGATCCATACTGTTGCGCATGCTGAAATCACTTAAGGTGCTATTTTGTCCGCCTCCGAAAATGCCTGAAGAAAGAGTGCCAGAAGGATTGGTTGCAGAACCTCGGAGTAAAACGCTAGGGATTAATGGGCGCATTTTTTCTTGCTTTAACCTTGCAATACTTGCCTGAACCAAGGCTTGCTGTGAAGCTAATTCTGGCCTTAAGGTTAACCCAACCGGAATTAATTCATCTATGGTGCGAGAAGGATCAATCAGGTCTATTTTTAAATGGGGGGGTTCCTGAGGACTAACCCGCATTCCCGATTGTAAATGCAACACTTCGATAAGCTCTGCACTTTTCACTTGCCAATTTTCATATGCATATTCAAGATCTTGCCTGCGTCGTGCGAGTTCAGCCTTAACCCTACTTGCTTCCGCAGGAGGAGAAATAGCAGGAGAAAGTTTTCCGGTTTTTTCTGCTAACTCTTCTGATCTTTTTACAGTATCTAAGGCACTTGCGACTTCACCCCTTGCTTCCTGAACTTTAAAATAAGATTCCGCAACTACTAATAAACTGTCATTGATTGCTGTTTGCTTATCTGCTTCTTTGGAAATCAACATTTGCTTGGCTGCAAGAGGTTTGTAAATAGCATCAGAAATTGCAAACACCGCGGTAGGGCCTACCCCCGCCATAAAACTACTTTTACTAGTGCCAAACACTTTACCTCGGATGTCTTGAATTTGACCATCGTGCCTTAAATAATCGGTGCCTATATTTAAGGTTGGCAACCAAAGGGCTTTGGCTCGTAATAATTCGGCTTGTGCAGCGTTGATTCTTTCGCCTGCGATTGCAATATCTAAGGGCCGGGCGTTTGCAAGTTGCATAGCCACAGGCAGATTGATTGCAAAAGAAGGTTCGGCTTCATCGGTTTTTTCTGGGATAGAAAGTTTCGGGAAATTACCTACCTTCGGAGCAGGTAACTCTTGAGCAAACAAACATTCTAACCCAAATAGAAGAAAAGCTCCCCCAATGATATAGGGTAAAGCTTTTAAGGGTACAGCTTTAGCTTTCCAGTTTCTTCGTTGACCGTTAAAGATTTTACAATTCTCCCAATATGAACACTTACCTAAATACATATCGGCTTTTAGGCTTAAAAAAGTAACTTTAGAACGGCTTAGGGTTGTGTAAAAGCAGGAAAAGGAGGTAGAAGGCTAAAAATCTTACCCTCTTTATCATTTTTTAAACAGATTTTTGATTAAATTCATTCATAATTGATACATCAGCCCATTTTAACGGAACTTATAGACCACTTTCATTGTCTAATAATGCATCGCCATCTTTTTTAAGGAGCCTTTATCGTGCGCATTTTATCTTTTGCTATGGTTCTTCTTTTCACCGGGGTTATTCTTGCTGATGGTGCAGCAGAAATTATCAAGCAGTTAAAAAACCCAGATAATGAAGAAAGACGCAAGGCTGCCAAACAATTGATTGATCTCAAAGAAGAAGCCAAGCCTGTAACGAAAGATATGATCGCTGCTCTGAATAAAGAAACCGATGTATTCGTTAAAAGGTTTTTGATTCAGGCGTTAGGCGCAGCCAAGGCAGATCCAAAAACTGCGGTACCCGTGCTTGCAAAAATGCTCAAGGAAAACAAAAAAGAATTAATTGAAGCGGCCCTTGATAGCCTAGGAAGTATGGGCTCTGCAGGTGTAGCACCTTTAATGGAATTTATAGCACCAAGCAAACAAGAAGTTGCAACCAAAGGTAAAGCTAAGGAAGAAAAGAAAGCGGGAATTAAAATTGACCCTGTAGGTGATTACATAGGAAAAGCTGCGCAATCTTTGGGTGAAATTGGGCCCGATGCAAAGCCAGCGGTGCCAGTTCTAATTGGTGCATTAAAAAATGCAAATGCTCGCATTGATGCTGCAAATGCACTAGGCAGTATTGGCTCAGGCGCCAAGGAAGCATTACCAAAGCTCAAGGAAATTACAGAAGAAAAGCAATTTAAGAAAGATAAGAATTACGCTAAGGCAGTAAATGATGCGATTAAAAAGATATCAGGAAACGAAGCCACAACCAAGAAGAAAAAGACTTAAGGCGATTTACTTATCAGATCGAAGTTAGAAACATTAGACCCCGCTTTAAGCTCTGCTTTCAGCGGGGTTGTTTCTTTATTACTATAAATTTTAGGAGTTATTAGTTTAGGCATTGGAACGCTGCCTGGCCCTTTTCCTATTATTACATCATTAGCAATAACCACAACTTTATAATTGCCTGGGGTAGTAGAAGAAGCAGAACCAATTGAATAGCTGCCGTCGGGATTAACTCGGACGGTAGAAACATTCAAGCCCTCGGCCTGATGAAACCCAATATCGCCTTTTTCTAATGGTATGCCATCCAGAGTGATTTTCCCACTGACAGTAGCAACGGTATTACCACACCCAATTGCTACTAAAAGTGATAGAGGTAAAAAACCTTTCATCAATAGCTTGATTAGCGTTTTAAGCTTCATTATTGTTTCCTAAATTACTACTTGTGCAAAGAATTAATAGTTGGGAATGACTTCATCCATATTTTTGGTACTGAGAGGTTTATAGACATTCGTGTAATCAATATTGGTTGTTAAAAATTTGATCGAACCATCTGCGAAGGCAAAGTTTGCACCACCTGAATGCTTACTTCGAAATGAAATAACATTCCACCAAGCGCTTGGGGTAGAAGGATTGGGAACATAATTAAGTGGGGCATGGGTGCTAGCGTAATCGCCATTCGCATAAAAAGCTGCGGAGTGGTAATTTTCGGAAGGGGTATCTTCGCCAATCATTAAGGTATTACTGGTTCCATCCGTAAGTTCTGCCAAGCGTACGGGGCCTTGATAACTATTGCGGAAAAATATTCCAGGGCAAGGGTTTGAATTATGACAATCGGGCATTCTTCCTTGATGAATGCTAGAAGCACCCCCCATACGATTATCGCCCATAGATCCTTTGTAATTGGTCAAAGTTACTTTAACCGGATCCATTTGAAACATCTTGGTTTCAACAGGAGAACCCGGTAAAGCAGATCCATCAGAAGGGCAGTAAAGTGTTTTTACAGGCGAAGCAATTGCTGCTCTACAAACCGGATCTAATAACCCACTGCCAAACATATTTCCAGAAGCATAAGGAATAATCTGCTTGTAAACGGCTTCTTGTTCTAGGTAGGGAAGGGTACGAAAAATCCAACCAAAACCATTATAAGGGGCTAAAGGTCGGGGTCCCTCTGCCCAAGGCGAGTTACTTGTAGGAAAAAGCTGATAGGTAGAGATATAGTTATGCACCCCCATTGCAAGCTGCTTTAAATTATTCTGGCACTGTAATTTAGCTGCTGCTTCTCGAACTTTTTGCACTGCGGGTAGGAGCAAACCTATTAGAATGGCAATAATTGCTATTACCACCAAAAGTTCGATTAAAGTAAATGCTTTTCTTTTAAAATACAATTTGCAAATATTCATTGTGATAAACTCCTATATGAGTAAGAGTTTATCTAAAAACTATTTAAAGATAAAGCATAATTTAGTTAAAATCAGAAGATGAAGGGATTTCACCACCATCTCGGGTGACTAGCCCAATGAAATTTAAAATAGGTATCGAATCTTTAATAAAATGAACAGAACCATCTGCAAATACGCTGATAGCTCCACCCGTATGAAAAGAATAAGCCTCGTTATTATTTTTGCAATTGATAGCACAATTACCAAACATCGGGCTTTTATTCGGGTTTGCTTTATCATAACCTGCTATGCCTAATGCATTATCTCGATCAACCCACCCTGCACCATCATAAGTAGAAGTGGTTGTAAGCTGGTTACCCAATAAAAATCGGAAAGGGCGCCCTGCATCTTCTATCAAAGTTATCGTATTTGAAGTTCCATCGGTTATTTCTAGAATTCTACAACCTGAGGTTGCAAGCAAACCACTGGTTCTCATCACCCCATAAGATACGGTTGTTATTCCAAGGCTTGTTCGCAAATCAGCACTGATGCTAGAGGTTGGCCCATAATCCGTGCAAGCGGTTGTAACTGAAACTGAATTAGTATCCGTAGAAGTTTTGTAAGCAATAGGAGCAGAAGGTCGAGGTGAACTAGGGCATTCGAAAATCTTTAAAGTTGTTTGTGAAACAACTTGATTCGAAACACCAGATGCATTATTGGTTGGGTTATACCAGTCTTTGGTAAAATCATACTTTCTATAAAGATTTTCTTGTTCGATATTTGAGAGTAAGAAAACGCCATAACCGTGAATTGGCCTACCTGCGATCATGGGGGCGATACCCCCCACGCCACCGTGTGGAAAAGAATTATAGATATCGTGATAGCCAACAAGGGCTAAGCCCAGCTGTTTTAAGTTATTAGTGCATTTGGCCCGGCTGGCGGCTTCGCGAACCTTTTGCACTGCAGGTAAAAGCAAACCAATCAGAATGGCAATAATTGCTATTACGACTAAAAGTTCGATTAAGGTGAATGCTTTTTTGAAATTCATCAGGTTAAACCTTAAAAAATGATTTCGAACAATCCTATTGAAAATTAATAGACGGAGACAGGTTATTAAGCAAAATCATAATAGAATTTGATTTACATACTATAAATACTTAGACTAATGGTTTCAACATAAAAAAGGCTAATTTTCCCCGAGAATTCTACAAATGTATCGATTTATCGCTCTGTTTTGCCTAGGAATCACTGTAATAACAGCTACTTTCATCTTAGGGCAAGCCCCAAACACTAACAAAGAAGTGATTCCGCACGCCCAAAAAACTATGCCTAACCCTGCCTACACACCCGAAGAAGCCTTAAAGCGTATGAAAGTGCCTGAAGGCTTTACGGTTGAAGTGGTTGCATCTGAGCCTGATTTGGTGAACCCCGTTGCCTTCACCTTTGATGAAAAAGGCCGCATCTGGGTTGTCGAATCTCTTGAATACCCAAGGCTTGAAGCAGGCCCAGGCAAAGACCGGATCAAAATTCTTGAAGACACCAACAACGATGGCAAAATCGATAAAGTTACCATTTTCGCAGATGGCCTTAACATCCCTTCTGGCATTGCTGTGGGCCATGGAGGCGTTTGGGTTGCAAACTCGCCCGATCTCCTTCTTTTTCAAGATACCGATGGCGATGGAAAAGCCGACACAAAACAAGTCATTCTTACCGGCTTTGGTCGAGATGATACCCACGAATTACCTAACTCCCTCACTTGGGGACCCGATGGCTGGCTCTATGGCTTCAACGGTGTTTTCAACCGCAGTAATATCAAACATCAAGGCAAGCAACATCAGTTCACCTGTGCTCTTTTTCGCATTCACCCCAGAACTCATGAGTTTGAACTCTTTGCGGAAGGTGTCAGCAACCCTTGGGGAGTCGCTTTCGACAAAAATGGCTCGGCCTTCGCCAGCGCTTGTGTCATCGATCATCTTTGGCATCTTGCAGAATCTGGTTACTATCACCGCCAAGCGGGGGTCTATCCTCCCTTCACCTGGAAGATCAATTCCATCGTTAAGCATAAGCATCAGATGGCAGCCTACTGCGGGTTGACCTATTTTGATTCTGATGCCTATCCGCCCGAGTATCGTGAAGTACTATATATGGGCAACATACATGGCAATTGCATCAACGCTGATAAACTCGAACGGCAAGGTTCGACTTACTTTGCTACGCCACGCGAAGACTTTTTAACTGCTAACGATGCTTGGTTTATGCCTGTCTCGCAGAAAACTGGGCCAGATGGCTGCCTTTATATTCTGGATTGGTATGATCGCTACCATTGTTATCAAGATGCCAGGCGCGACCCCAAAGGGATCGACCGCGAACGAGGTAGGCTGTACCGTGTCCGATATAAAGAAACCCCCCGAGCGCCAAAGTTTGATCTCGCAGCAGATTCAGATGAAGTACTGCTTAAACAATTGGGAAGCGCAAACATCTACTTTAGGGAAAATGCCCAACGCCTTTTAATCGAAAGGCTGACTAATGCAAAAAGCCCAGGGATACGGCCTAAAATCGAAACGATTGTTCTCGATGATAAAGCCAATTTTAAAGCTCGCACTCACGCACTTTGGGTTTTGATCAGCAGCGGGGCCTTGCCCGAAACTTTCCATTTACAACTTCTCAATAACCCCGATCCTTTGATTCGGTCTTGGGCGATCCGAGCTGCAGGAAATACCCATCAGGTCAGTCAAGAAATTCGCAGTAAACTAACAACCCTTTCTTCAGATTCTTCTAAAGATGTTTTATTACAACTTGCGATTGCAGCAAAAAAAATCACCGCACTTGATACACCTAAAATCTTATCCGAGGTACTTGCCCACGCTGAAAACGACCCGATCATTGCGCCCATAGTTTGGCAGAACCTACTTCCATTATTAGAAGACCCTACTCTCGTTGAAACTTTTATAAAAACTGCTCAAAATAATCCTAGTTCGCAGGCGGAATCGACTTTGCTTGCAAGGCTTGCAGAAAAAATCCTTGCCTCTAAATCTAACCTCGCTTCCCTTACTTCTATTCTTTCCGTGCTTCTTAACGATAAGCAAAAAGACCCCGCCAAGCAAATGCTCCTTCTTCTCGCAAACAAATTCCAATCAGGAGACATTAAAGGGCAAGAACTTGAAAGCCTTCGCAATAATCTTGCCCCACTTCTTAACAATATTCCTACTTGGATTGAAGCTAAAGTATTAAAGGCTTCGTGGAACGATAAGGAAGCACTTGCTGAAATGACATCGATTCTTGAAAACCCAAAAACGGAAGATGCCTACAAACTTATTTCATTCGATACCTTGATTGCAATTAACTCTAATACTGCCTTAAAAACTGCAAGGGCGATTCTTACCAATAAAGAAACTTCAACCGAGTTTAAGGGAAGTTTAATCGCCTCCCTTGGTAAGTTGCAAGATCCCGCCATTGCTGACCTGATGATTGAACTTTACCACACACTCGATGCTTCGGTGCAACCCCGCTCTATCGAATTACTTTCGCAACGGGGTAGCTGGGCTAATAAACTTTTAGATGCGATGGCACAAAAGAAAATACCCACCAATGCGATGGGCGCAAATCAAGCTCGCAAGATGCTTGCTACTAACGACCCAGATTTAAAAAAGAAGGTGCTTGCTGTTTGGGGTGTCGTAAGGGAAGGGCGCGACCCCGCTCGAGAATTCATACTTTCAGATATGCGCAAGTTTATCTCCGCAAACCCCGGTGAACCCAAAGCGGGTAGGATCGTCTTCAACAAAGTTTGTGGCCAATGCCATAAAATGCACGGCGAAGGTCAGGAGGTCGGCCCAGATATCACACTCAATGGCAGAGGAAACTTCGAACAACTTCTCTCTAATGTTTTTGACCCCAGCCTTGTTATTGGCGCAGACTATCAGGCTACTTCGGTTGTTACTACCAAGGGCAGATTACTCACCGGCCTGCTTGTTGAAGATAGCACCACAAAGGTCGCTCTCAAAGTACAAGGGGGAAAGCTCGAAGTTATTCCAAGGTCTGAAGTCGAGGAAATCAAACGAGGTAAAAATAGCTTAATGCCCGAAGGACTCGAAAAGCAAATCACCTCAAAAGAGATGTCGGACTTATTTTCGTACTTAATTCTTGATAAGCCTCCCGAAGATGCAAAGGCCAAAAAGATACCCGGGTCACCCTAATTTTAAAACTTATTGTTTTAGGATGGTGTTATGATTGGCTTCTCTTGTAAGTTAATCTTAGATAAGTACTATTTCTTAAAAAAGGACTGCAAGTTGTGGCTTTAAAAATTTCCGCCTTTCCTAAGTGCTACCTCGAAGCCATTGCTGGCACTCGCACTATGACGGTTTTCCAATGGATTGAAAGAGCCCGGGGCCTCGATGCGGATGGACTCGAAATGTACGATGGCTTTTTCACCAGCTTCGATAACGATTACATCGATAAAGTCGCAAACTTTATTCACGATGCTGGCTTTGCTATGCCTATGCTTTGCTGCTCCCCCGACTTCACCCACCCCGATGCAGAAGTTCGTAAGCAAATGGTCGAAACTCACATCAAGAAAATTGAAGTCACACGCAGATTAGGTGGTAAAGATACAGTATGTAGAGTTCTTAGCGGCCAGCGATTTCCCGAAGTTTCTCGCGCTCAAGGCTTAGAGTGGGCCTCGGAATGCATTAAAACACTTATCCCTGTAGCGCGAGAAAATGGCGTTATTTTAGGGCTCGAAAACCATTACAAAGATGGTTTCTGGATGTATCCCGAATTTGCTCAGAAAATGGATGTCTTTCTCGACCTCGTTAATTCTATCGATGATCGCAAAAACTTCGGCGTGCAATTCGACCCATCTAACGCTATCGTCGCAGGCGATGACCCCCTCGAACTTTTACGCCAAGTAGGACCCCGCGTTGTTAGTATGCACGCCTCGGATCGCTATCTTGAAGCAGGTGCAACCCTCGAAGAACTTTTGCAATCGGATGGCAGCTTGGGCTATTCATCTAAGTTAAAGCACGGCGTAACAGGCAAAGGTTTAAACGACTTCGATACCATTTTTCGCATCTTAGCTGAAAACAATTATACCGGTTGGGTTAGTATTGAAGATGGTATGAACGGGATGGAAGAAATGGCAGATTCACTTGCATTTCTTCGCATAATGGGGAAGAAATACTTTCCCTAAACAGGAGTTTAAGTAATGCAAAAAACCCGAGTTGCCCTTGTAGGGTGTGGCAAAGTGGGTGGCCTTCATTGCAAAGCACTTGCACAAATTCCAGAAGCCCAACTTGTAGGGTTGTGTGATGCCGACTTTAATAGGTCGCAAAAATTTGCAACCGACTTCGGCGCAACTCCAACTCATTCTGTTGAAGATTTAATCACGCTTACCAAACCACAAGTAATTTTAATCGCAACCCCTCATCCCCTCCATCGCAGCCCCACCGTAACAGCCTTAAACGCTGGCATTCATGTGCTGGTAGAAAAGCCGATGGCTGCTTCACTTGAAGATTGCGATGCAATGATCGCTGCTGCTAAGTCTTCTGGTGCAACTCTTGGGGTTATTAGCCAGCGTAGGTTTTTTGAACCTGTTCTTCGTATGAAAAATGCCATCGATTCAGGCAAAATTGGCAAACCCATTCTCGGGTTCTTCCTTATGTATTCTTGGCGCAGTATCGACTACTATAACTCCGATCCTTGGCGAGGAAAATGGAGCACCGAAGGAGGCGGCGTTCTCGTTAATCAATCTCCACACCAACTTGATATCCTCCGCTGGCTTATGGGGCCCATTTCTGAAGTTCAGGGTTTCTTCCAAAACCTCAACCATCCAGGCGTTGAAGTTGAAGACACCGCAGTCGCATCGCTTAAATTTGCCAACGGCGGCTTGGGTAGTATTCTTGCCAGTGTTTCCCAAAAACCGGGCATTCATACCAAGGTGCATATTCACGGATCGAATGGCTCATCGGTTGGGGTAGAGACCGATCGCGGTGCAACTTTTATTGCAGGCGTGACCAGTATACCCGAGCCCCCTTTAAACGACCTTTGGACAATTGCAGGGGAAGAGAAAATGCTGCCTCAGTTTCAAAGGCAAGATCGCTCGGACTTTGATAAAATTGATGCAACTGTACATTATCACGGCTTACAAATCAGAGAATTTATTAATGCAATAAGAGAGAAGAAGCTGCCCCAAGTTAGTGCGGAAGATGGCCGTGCCACTGTTGAATTATTCACTGCAATTTACGAATCGAGTAAAACAGGAAGATCCATCAAGCTCCCTCTTTAATGGAAGTATTTCTTAGCACGCCTTGGGCGTTTAGCCGCAACGCGGCGGCAAGTTGTAGCCATAGGCGTAAGCCTATGGTTTCGAGATGGCACCTTGCGTTTGAGCGCCGACGAGACGACACGGCGGGCATTCATTTCGCCCCGTTTGGGGCTTGGCATATGTCGGGACGCTGACTAACGCCCATGGCTACAGCATTTCGTCCCGTCGGGACTACGAACCAGAGCGCCGAAGGTGCGGCCAAAAGTAGCCCGGGGTGGAGCAAAGCGCAACCCCGGGTAACTATAAATTCTATCAAATAAGCCCCATCAAACAAACACTGAAGGGCGGCCCTGCGCTATGTTGACACCCTGTTTTTAAATTTTTCCACTTCGTGGAGGCTCTTTAAAGACAAAGACAAAATGCATAAATCACAAGGTGTAAAGCAGTAAAGAACCAAGCAGTAATTATGGAGTCCTCACTAGACGGAACCCAAAATGGTTGTACCGGTCAACAGGCGAGAGGTTGAGGCGACTAGCTGAGCGGGTATTCCTAGCATTATCGTTGAAAGACCCACCACGCAACACACGGAGTTTTCCTTCTTTGGGTCCAAGTGGGTCAGTTACGGATTGCTTTGGATATGCCCCATACCAATCCTCACACCACTCCCATACATTCCCGTGCATATCATACAACCCAAACACATTGGCTTTATAACTTCCTACTGCTACTGGCTTACCAATCTTTGAATCACTATAGTTCGCATCCTTAGGCTTGATACTATTTCCAAAGGAATAGGCTGTTTTAGTTCCTGCCCTACAAGCATATTCCCATTCCGCTTCTGTTGGCAATCTAAACCCACCCTTGCCCTTTGCATTTAGCTTCTTGATAAACTCCTGACAATCATCCCACGATACATTCGTTACTGGTAACTTTGCACCCTTTTTATCACTTGGGTTCTTTCCCATTGCTCCTGCGTTACTTCATACTTGCCCATATAAAATGAGCTGGAAATTGTTACTTCGTGCTGTGGGTATTCATATTCATACCCCTCTGGCTTTTCATTACTGAATGGATCATCAGACTTCCATGCACCCATCTTAAAATTCCCTGCAGGAACAAGTACCAGATCTAACTTAACGCCCTTACCTAGGTCTATTACTTCCACCTTTGGCTCGGCTCCTTGTACCATTTCTCACCTCTGAGGATTTATATCTCTAACATCACTTACCTAAGCTTAGTTTGTTTAAGTGCCGTGGTAAAGAATATTATGATTAAAAATGTGTGCTATCTGCTTTTTAAGCGAAAGTTTGAAAAGCTATCGCTCTGCTATCGTCGCCGGTGGTGGCTTAGCACCTTCTTGCAATCCAGTTAGCGCGCTCCCTAGAGGTGGAAGAGGTTGCTAGCTAAAAGAGTTTTAACCATCTTTACTATGAGATGCAGACAAATAATAAATTGACAGTGTATTTGGAGTCGCATAACCTCAGATTAAGATTTGATTATTATTCAAAGGGAAAGAAAGTGAAATGAACAGATACCGGGCACCAATTGCACTTTTTATAGTTCTTTCTGGGGTGTTGCTTTTGTCGTATTATGGCAAAGATTTGGCACCAATAGTGAAAAAGTGGTTCGGATTGGATTGGGATTAACTACCATCCAAGAAGTTGTAAGCGTTAGTTATATTTACGGGAGATGAATATTAAATTGATATAAGTCCTAAGAATTTGGCTAACATGATTGGGGCAGTTGCTCTTGGATTTTTCTATGTACTTTCCTGTATTTGAAATAAGCGGCCCTGCCCCTGTTAGCAATCAAGAGGTCGCTGGGCTTTTCTGTGTGTGCATTTGTGTGTGCAATATTATCTGTTATTAAAGCGGCCCCAGCGAACGCAGTCGCAGGGCTTTGGGGCTGCTCGCAGGGCTTTGGGGCTCTCTTTTTATATTGAGGGATTTCAGATTAGAATTAGAAGTAAGCCCATCGACCGCATACAAACTCATGGGCAAAAAAAGTCAATTGGGTTAGAGTAACCCAATTGGCTTTATTAATTTTAAATTCAAGATCGATCTTTTCAGGCGCTCTTCTTATCGTGGTTGCCAATAGGGATATCGAATAATTTAGCTTCGCCACGAACCACCTTATCCGTCACAACAAACTTGCCCTTGTTTTCCAATTCGGGAAGTTCAAACTGCATATCGAGCATGACTTCTTCAATGATGCTTCGAAGTCCGCGAGCCCCGGTATCGCGCTCCTTGGCTTTCTTCGCAATTTGAATTAAAGCGGACTGATCGAACTCGAGTTCAGCGCCTTCCATCTCGAAGAGTTTCTGATACTGCCTTACCAAAGCGTTTCTGGGCTCGGTAAGAATGCGGATCAAAGCATCTTCATTAAGCGGGTCAAGAGGAGCCAGCACAGGCAACCTGCCAATGAATTCGGGAATCATCCCAAACTGAATAAGATCATCGCTGGTAACCTGATTAAGCAGGTGTCCAAGGTCGCGTTCTTTATCTTCTGGATTACTACCAAAACCAATCGTCTTCTTTCCTAAGCGCTTAGCGATGGTGTCCCCAAGGCCAACGAAAGTACCACCACAGATGAAAAGAATGTTGGTCGTATCAATTTGGATGTACTGTTGTTCTGGATGTTTCCTACCACCTTGAGGGGGCACATTAGAAACAGTACCTTCAAGCATTTTTAGCAAAGCTTGCTGAACGCCTTCGCCACTAACATCACGGGTGATGGAAACATTCTGCGAGGTTTTAGCAATTTTGTCGACTTCATCGACATAGATAATGCCCCGCTGTGCGGCTTCGATATCGAAATCAGCAGCGTGAAGTAATTTGAGGAGAAGGTTTTCGACATCTTCGCCTACATAACCCGCTTCGGTAAGAGTAGTGGCATCGCCGATGGCGAAAGGGACATCAAGAATTTTGGCAAGAGTTTTAGCAAGAAGAGTTTTACCACTTCCAGTAGGGCCGATAAGAAGGATGTTACTTTTTTCGAGTTCAACATCACTGGGTCCAGCTTGCCCAGAAACGCTAAGGCGTTTGTAATGGTTATGAACCGCAACGGAAAGAACCTTTTTAGCGCGTTCTTGCCCGATGACATAGTTGTCGAGTTTTTCTTTAAGGGTACGAGGTGAAGGGATATGAGCAAAAGGCTGTTTCCCAGAACCGCGGCGCTTTTTTTCTTGATGGATAATCGATTGGCAAAGCTCGATGCATTCCCCACAAATGAAGACATCTGCCGGGCCTTCGACTAATGGACCGACATCGCGAAAACTTTTTCTGCAAAAAGAGCAAAAAGCATTGCGATTCTTTCCAGTGGTGGTGGTGGGTTTCTTCCCACCCGGGCCCGAATCTTTGGTCGCCATGAAATCTCCTTCAAAGAATAACTCGACAAAACAGAAGCTAAATGCACCAAGATCACTCGGGAAATAAAACCCGAGTAAGTACTTACTAGGATTGTAAGGATATTTGGTAATTTTCCGCAAGGACAACTAGCCAATACTTCAGGAATTATTACCCTCATCCGGTTTAGGAGCAGAATCAGGGGAAGGCGGTGGAGAAGAATCGGAAGGTACAACGGGGGAATCCTTTGTAGGCGCTTCTTGCTGAGGTAGAGCCTTTAAAGAGATCTTTTTCCCAAGTTTTTGCTTCACTTTTTCAAATTCTTCGAAGCTAATTTCCCCCAAATCAAGCATCTTTCTAAACTCTGTTAATTGCTCTTCTGGGGAACAAAAACCACCCTTCCGACCTTCCTTCCAAGATTTGCTAGCCCATGCTATTACCAAGGCTCCTAGCAGTAAAACCCCCGCTAGAATCATACCCGTTAATGCAAGGTTGAACCTACTATCCTGCCAGATGGGAACCTGTTGAGCACCCAGTAATACTAAAAGGCGCATTTTGCAGCCCCGCACGAAGTCGTTGATGATGAAATCATTAATAACGAAGTTGTTGATGAAGTTATAAACCGTATCGTTATTAATAGTACCATTAATAATAGTATCGTTACAAACAGCATCGTTATAAACAAAATCATCAGGGTCTTTCAGGTGAACATCACCTTAACATTAGGAAGACCCTTCCATCCGTGCGTTCTATTATAGCCCTAGTATTTTAAGTATGAAAAAAAACTGAAGTTTAAGTTATGAAAAGAATAGCAAGGCAAGGCGTTACAGTTAGTAGATTCCGAAACCTATTCATTTTAAACCTGAGTTTTGTTTGCCAAACATACTCCGAGACTGTAAATATATTTTCATCACCCTTTTATTTTTCTTAAGGAGCTTTCCATGACCATTCAAAAATCTGAACCAGGAAAAACGAACATCGGTTGGATTGGCACAGGCGTTATGGGTCGTTCTATGTGTGCCCATCTCCTCAAAGCAGGCTACAAAGCAACAATCTACACGCGCAGTAAAGATAAAGCATCTGACCTTATTGCAGCAGGGGCTCATTGGGTAGATTCCCCCTTGGCAGTTGCAAAGGCAGCCGATGTAATTTTTGCAATCGTTGGCTTCCCCAAAGATGTTCGAGAAGTTTTCCTAGGTGAAAATGGAATTCTCGCTGGCTCTAAGCCAGGCAACATCCTTATTGATATGACAACCAGCGAGCCTTCCCTTGCAGTTGAAATTTATAACGCTGCAAAAGCCAAAGGTGTTCATTCGTTAGATGCACCAGTTTCTGGTGGTGATATTGGCGCACGCAATGCAGCACTTTCAATCATGGTTGGCGGAGATGCTGAAGTTGAACAAGCAGTTAGGCCCTTATTTGATTGTATGGGAAAAACCATTGTGCATCAGGGAAGCGCAGGCTCGGGTCAGCACACCAAAATGGTTAATCAGATTCTAATTGCTTCCGGAATGATCGCGGTATGCGAAGGAATGCTTTATGCCCATAAATCTGGGCTCGATGCTAAAACAGTTCTACAATCAGTGAGCGTAGGCGCAGCAGGTTCGTGGTCGCTATTAAATCTTGGCCCCCGAATAATAGACCGTAACTTCGAACCCGGCTTTTTTGTGGAACACTTTATCAAGGATATGGGTATCGCACTTGCCGAGGCAGAACGAATGAATCTCTGCCTGCCCGGTTTGGCCTTGGCTAAACAACTTTATGAAGCAGTAAGGGCGCAAGGGTATGGTCGAAAGGGAACCCACGCCTTACTTCTAGCCCTCGAACATTTATGCAATATTAAACGATAGTGCAATATTAAACGATAGTGCAATATTAAACGATAGTGCAATATTAAACGATAGTGTAATATTAAATGATAGTGTAATATTAAATGGTAGTGTGATTTAAGAAGATAGAATTATTAAAAGAAAAAAGCCCGTAAGCTTAATAGCTTGCGGGCTTTTTCACTATCAGGCTCGGTATCTCAAAGGTAAAGGAGACGGGACATACCTCTTTGATACCAAGCTTGTCGCTAAAAATTACTTCAAATTTCCAAGGCCCTCTTTTTCGGGCAGCTTAAATCCTAATACATTGCGGACGCGGGGGCCACCATCGGTAGCATACTTTCCCGTTCCAACTTTATCGTGTTCTTTATTGGTCCAACCAAGAACCACCACCCTATCAAAGAACTTGCCAAAATAATCTCTGCCATAAGTTCCTTGCATCTGCGAAGGCCCACTTGCCTTACCCTTCCAACTACTTCCCCCAACCCAATAACCATCGTAGTCAGGAGTGTTGAGAGGCTTGGCGTGTTTTTTGACCATATTGGCATAACCAGATTGCTTCCAAGTATGGCCTGGGTCTGCATCCATAGGAATGCCATCATCAGAAGCAACAAGCATAGGGATTGAATTAGCTAGGAAGAAAGCCAAGGTAAAAAAAGTAAAACGACGCATAGAAAAACACTCCCTACAAGCCCTAAACTGATTGCTTGCATAATTCTTCGACATAAGTAAAAGAAATCTTCATACTTAAGTAAAAAAATCATACAAACAGTTAAAATAGGAAGAACGGGTAATATTTTTTACAGCCCTTATCTCTTGACACTTCTTGCTTTCTTGCTTATGCAACTCCCACTATGAATACCTTATTCCTACTTCCGTTCTGCCTTTTAGGGCTGCTTGCAGCAGAAGAACCCGCCAAGGCCCCTATTGAACCTGCTATTAAAGGTGAACCTGCTATTAAAGGTGAACCTGCTATTAAAGGTGAGCCTGCTACTAAAGGTGAACCTGCTATTAAAGGTGAACCTGCTACTAAAGGTGAACCTGCTACTAAAGGTGAACCTGCTACTAAAGGTGAGCCTGCTACTAAAGGTGAACCTGCTACTAAAGGTGAACCTGCTATTAAAGGCAAGGTTATCCTGCTAGAAAACGATCGAGTTCTAGAAGGAGAAATTGACCTTGTTGACGACCGCTATCGAATCAAGCGGACCATAGGGGAAACTTGGATACCCATAAAAAGCGTGGTGAAGCTTTGCCCAAGTATGGATGATGCATTTAAATTTCTGCGCACCCGAACAAATTTAGAAGATGCAGATGAAAGACTAAAGCTAGCAGCTTGGTGTGTGCGATATGGTCTAAAAGAAAGAGCCGTAGAAGAAGCAAGCGCTGCCGTTACTCTGCGCCCCGATCACGACCCAGGTAAGCGGTTGCTGCTACATCTTAAAACTAGTTTTGACCAAGAAAACTTACGCAAAGAAGTGAATACAGCCATATTGGTGGATGACCTCCCTCTGGTTTTGCCGATTGAAGTTGCCAACGATTCGCTAAGTATGTTTGCAACGCGGGTTCAACCCATATTAATGAACACCTGTGCTAATTGTCATTCCACCGGCAAAGGTGGAAACTTCAAGCTGCAAAAAGTCTACGCATTTTCTAGCCCCAACCAAAAGAACATTCAGTTCAACTTAGCAGCCGTACTTAGTCAGGTGAATTTACAACAACCCGACAACAGCCCTTTTCTAGGTAAAGCCCTAGCACTGCACGGCGGTGCCACCAAAGCCCCCCTTAATGGTCGTGATAGCGACGCATTTAAACTGTTAGAAGATTGGGTAAAACTGACAACAGCAAGGCAAATAACCAACCAGTCAGATTCTGCTGCACCAACTGCCTTTGCAGAAGATAAAGTAAAAGGGGAACCAAGTAAACCGACGAAGGTAACACCGCCAAAAGATAAAGAAACAAGTAAAGAAGCCAATCCGTTTGATCCGGAAGTCTTTAACAAATTGTTCAATCCGACTAAATAATAAAAGGCTCTGCGAACTATGCGCAGAGCCTTTTTATTGAATTGAAAAAAAGTAAATCTAACTGTTCTTCAGCGAGTTAAAAAGTAAGCCGCTCAAAAGCTTAGGATAAAAGTAAGTCGATTTCGGAGGCATCTTCTCAAGGTTGCCCGCTATCTCTTCCACATGATCCATCCCCGCAGGCGCAACCAAAACCGCTAAATCACATTCCTTCTTCGCCATCGCTTCCTGAACTTCCTTGAGCAAATGAACATACTTGCAATTAGGATTATGCCCAGCTTTTTCTTTAAGCAAATGATCCAGCGCAAGAACATGAAGGATACTTACGCCCAAACCACGCCAATCAACACTATGGCTTGCAGCTAACTTATCCATAGCAGAAGAATCGATTAGCCTGGCAAGGTGCCAAGTGTTATCCGCAAGGGTTCCAAAAGCAAGGAGGTCTTGGCCGCCATCAGCTTCAATCGATTCCCAAACATCTAAAGCAGCGGCATCACCCGTACCAACTTTTTCAACTTTAAAATGCCCAGACAAAGCCTTAGTAATTTGTTCAGAAGTAATTCCCTTTAAGCCACTCACGAGGCGATGGGTAGGAAGAATAAGAAGCCCCGGGTCGCTCATACTAACCAGCATCATAAGGATGAAGTTAGGCGCCGACTCGGAGTCGGTAGCTTCGCCCCGAGCTTGGTGTTCTTCCAAATACTTCAAACCAGTTTCATAACGATGATGGCCATCCGCGATGAAAACAGGCTTGGGCCCCATAAGGCCTGTAACAGCGCTAGCCACGATGTGATCGGTAATAGTCCAAAGACGGCTGATGGTTCCTAGATGATCGGTAGCTTCAATAGGAAGAGCTTGACCGACAGCTTTTTCTAGCTTAGCCATCACCTCACAATTTTCATCTGGGTAAAGACCGAAAACAGGGCTGAGGTTCATATTGGTTGCGTTATAAAGTTTAAGCCGATCTGCTTTTGGTCCAGAAAGGGTTTCTTCGTGAGGGAAGATTTTACCGGTGCCAAAGGGTTCGAGCCTAACCCGAGCCATAAATCCTTTGCGAAGATGCTTTCTGCCTTCAACCGTATATTCCTGCTCGTAAACATAAAGGGCCGGGGCACCATCGCGAATCACAACATCTTCCGCAATCCAATCGCGCAAAACCGCTGCGCTACGAGTGTAGCGATTGTTAGTTTCGGTATCCGAAGCAAGTTCTTTATTTAATTCGAGCCTAATTACATTATAAGAATTATTATTATAAAGCTGATCTTGAAGTTTATCATCGATAACATCATAGGGAGGGGCAACAACCGCACTAAGATTTCCGACCCTGCCCATATCGTAACGATGAGCCCTGAAAGCGCGAACATCTGCCATTGTTCCTACTCCTAAGAAAATATTAGTTAAGATAAAAACTTCCAAGAATGGAAATCATTGCCTTCCAATAGATTAAAATAGGAAGTGAAGGGCAACATAGAAAGAGTTATAAAAATGAATGGTTTACCCGCAGAGTCAATTCTTCAAAAAAACCTTGCTATTATCCAGGAAAGAATCGTCACATCTTGTGATAAAGCCCAAAGAAAAAGATCCGAAGTTACACTTGTGGGGGTCACGAAAACCGTGGATTCCGCAACCGCAGCACTCCTTCTCGACAAGGATATTAATGATTTAGGTGAAAGTAGGCCTCAAGAACTTTGGTCTAAGGCAAGTTCGATTTCAAATGTTCGCTGGCATTTTATTGGTCATTTACAACGGAATAAAATCGAAAAAACTTTGCCCCTTTGCTTTCTCTTTCATTCAGTCGATAGCATTAGGTTACTGGAAGCGTTGGAAGCCGAGGCAAGCAAACAGAATCGCCCGCTAAATTTTTTACTTGAAGTAAATATCAGTGGAGAAGAAAACAAACAGGGGTTTGATCCACTCGAAGTTCCAAACCTAGTTTCTCACCTTACAAAACTAAAATATTTACAGTGCCAGGGTTTAATGGGGATGGCTGCCTACGAATCAGAAAAAGAAAAATGCAGGGCTGCCTTTGTTTTATTAAGGCAGACCCGCAATAAGTTGCAAGAATCATTAGGACAACCCTTACCCCAACTTTCTATGGGTATGAGTAACGATTTTGAAATCGCCATCGAAGAAGGCGCGACCCTCATTAGGTTGGGGAGTATCCTTTGGGAAGGCTTGGCTTAAATCTAGTTTAGGTTCAAGAGAAACTTCAAAAAGCCCAAGTCGACCGCGGTAAAGGCGTGGACATTGTAGTTTCACAGGTTCACTAAAAATCCAGACCCATCCCCTTATGGGAATATCTTTAAGGTTAGGAACCACCCCAAGATTATTACTCTCAAGAAAATCAAAATCTTCTAAAGCAATACAATCCTCTAACCTTGCGGTACCAAGAATTGCCCCCATGGGAAAATCTTCAACCTTGTTAAAACCCCAATTAGCCATCTGTTGTTTAACATTTTTTTGATTACACAGGCTACGAAGTTCTTGAAGAGGAGACCTAGCAGCGTGAATATAAACCAAGCCTCGATGTCCGGTGCGCCAAGATCGGATGTCGTAGCGTATATCGGCTTGAATAAGTGCCTGAGCAGTAGGTTGCTTGAAAGAAATCGCTTTCATAAAACACCTCAAGATTAGAATGGGGAAATAGTAATCGTTAAAAAAGGCTCTAAGGGATTAGTCAAAGAGCCCAAGGTTGACAAAAGATTTATGATGATTAGGGAGCTAAGGTTGCTTAGGGTTGCGTTCATCAATTTTTTTCAAAAGCTGATCTAAAAGAGTATCAAGATCGGTGCCACCTTTTTTCACAGGGATGAAATATTTCAGAATGCTTGCAAAAATCCCTAATATAGGAAGAGAAAATCTCCCCGCAATCAAAGATAAAACTGCAACTCCAAGCATCATCCAATTTCCAGCCCAATCGGGCGCCTGTAACGGAAATATTTTCCTGCGATCGACATCTTTACTAGGATCGTAATTAGGATCCGCTTTACGCAAACCCTGTGCCAAACCAATAGCTCCATCTTCGTAATCACCTTGCGAATGCAGCACCAAACCTTTTCCAGTTTCATCGGGAGCCGCTTGAAAAACAATGCGAGGTGTGCCAACTAAATTAAAACCAATATCACGAACCGCCCAATCGCTAGGCCGATAACCTTGCACCAGCATCTTCCCCTTATAAGCAAGCAAAGCAGGATGAGTATTTAAGTCGTTAAGAACCTTGTCGCAATCCTGCTTAGACCCAATCAAAGTAAGCCTAGGCAATTTGGAATCATCATTAAGAGTAGAATCATTTTGAAAGATTTTAAAAGCTTGCTCGCTGGTCACACTGGTGCCATTAAGCCAATACGATTCCTGAATTGGAATTTTATTTTGTTCAATACCAAAGTTTTCAATCGCAGAGTTTTCAAAATCTTTATCAGAATTAAAAGAGAAGGCAGGCATCTGCAAAGGGCTAGTACTTTTATCAGAAAAGTTACTAACCAACTTTGCAGGTACCGGAGGAGGAGGCGGGTTAAGCAAAAAGACTGCCCAGCCCCCATTACCAGAAATCCAGCGCTTTTCAAATTCCTGCGGGTTCATCCATTCATACTTATCATCGCCCGGAAAATTGTTATCCAGTACGCAAGCCCAACGATCCGAGAAATGCACCAAGTTCACCATATGGGCAATCCGATTGCCATAGCGTGGGCTAAAGCCATAGGTAACAGCGGGCATTCTTCCAGTACGGAGTGCGATTTTTAACAGGGAAGAATTAGAACCCGTGTACTGCAGGTAAGAAACCCCCGGGCAGTAGCGAGCCATCATACGGTCGAGCTTTTCGGGATACCCGCCGCCTGGTTCCTTGCGCATTTTTTGCTGAAACCCACGCACCAATTCTTCATTCTGCCACCTGCCACTATGCTCAACGGAAGTAAAAACGCAAAGGCCGCTGCCATCCGACCCTCCGGTATTTTTTAAATGCTCGAGAGAAGGAAGATCACAAGCAAGGGCTTCAACCCCATCGGGAGAATTCCGCCCCGCCACCACCGAATCTGCCAAAGAAATATTCAATAAGCTATTAAGCAAAAGCCAAAAGATGAAGCAATTCATAATGACCTCCAGAAAGAAAAGGTTAGAAAACTAAAGTTGTTTAAGCAAATAGGCCCGCAAGAAATGCCTACCCGTTTGCTTTCGATCGCGTTCAACAAAGACCACGATGAAAACTTCCCCCGTACCCAACTGAATAGAAACTGGGTTCTCATCGTTGTAGCCATCGCGTAACCCACTCGATAACGCGACCTCCATCACTGCGGTGTATTGCCTTGCATATTCTAATTGCGAAGACCGTGGGTACGACTCTGTCAAAAAGCAAGGAACACCTGCAATATCTGGCTCATCGGTTCCTAAAATCGCGGTGTGGAAAACATCGCAAGAAGTATTGAAGCTATTCATAAGGTTTATAATTCCTGAGTAGGCCAAGAAACACTTTGACGCTGCAAATAAACCTGCTTGATGGCATTGGCTTTACCGCGGTTAGGTTGTTCGACAAAAATTACATCAAAGCAAGTACCTGATTCATTAGGGACAAAAACCCTACAAGGACTTTCTTCAGAATCGGAAAGGGTAACGCCAGCACTTTTGGAAATAATCATACGATGAGTCCAGCGCAATTTCCCAGTTGCAGAATTACCCCGCTTAAAATCCCCATCCAAATAACAAGGCAAGCCACTTATATCCGCTGCATCAATTCCAGGCAGATGGCCTGCCTGAAAGTAATCACAGGTGGTGTTAGGCAAAAACATTTTCTCCTTCCTTTCAAATTAAAGTTCGTTGATACTGCCTTAAAATCCTGCGCATCGAATTGGTAGGAAGCTTAGCCCCATAGGCAGGGTTATCCTTGGTTTGCCAAAAAAGCGCCGCGACCCACTCCGCACAAGCTTCCACCAAATCCTCAGGCAAAGTTTCATAACCCCCTTCATAAACCACGCTGTAGTTTGAATAACCTTTATTCCATATACTGTTACTCCGAATTAATATCCCGTGACTTGCATCTAAGGTGTAACCTCCAACATCGTGATTAGGCTCATTTCCAACCAAGCAAACTTGGGTAACATTGCTAATGGGATATTGCTTAAGCAATAAAAATGTGGTGCCAGTACCATCTGCAAGTTCGGTGTAACTTTCTAGAGTAAGGTCTCTGCGAGTAAACTTGCGAACCATAGCACTAACTGCAGCACAAAGGGTAGCAATCTGAATATTTTCATTTTCAGTAAAGGTTGCAAGGGCGATGGATTGCTTAGCCCGAGTCGAAGAAAGAAGGTTCTCCATAAGAAATACCTCCGGGGTTCAAGTTAAAAAATCCCACGGATCATTAAGGCAAGGAAATACTTGCAAGAAGCTGATCCGTGGGTGCGGGGTTAAAGTTGGTGCGGGTTAGAAACAGGGCTAACTGACAATCTGCGCAACACTTGCAAGATCATCATCGTGAACAGGTGAAAAACGAGGAGAAAACCCAAGCGCTATTACTGCAACCACACAGGCGGTTCCTGCCCCAGCAGTCAAAACCGCTCGCACATAACGCTTTCCTAAAGCTAGTTCCGAACCCTCTAAATCAATCACCGCCTGCTTGTTATCATCCGTAACTGCAAAGGCCGTGATGGCTTTTCCACTGATATCAGTAAAGCCAGAAGAGGAAGAAGCGGACTGCTGCAATTTGAAATCAACGATGGCATCGGTGTTTCCAACTTGCAAAATAAACATAGCTTTATGAAACTTCGCCAAGTCGATTCCGCTGCCATTAGTGGTGGTTCCCACCCGATCTGCGGGGTTGATAATTCCTATCACTGCGGTAGATTCAGATGCAAGATTTGTCATATTAGTTACTCCAAAAAATTAACCTGCTGCCAGGCTGATGAAAGGTGAAAGAGTGGAAACACCATCGCTAAGCGTGATACTAGAACGCAACCAAGGCTGGCCATCCACCCGTGAAACAAAACGCCAAGCTCCCTGATTGCTGGTGAAGGCAACATGCTCTGAAAACGCGATCTCGATTTCTCTACGGTCGCCTATCAGGTAATGATGCAAATCAAGAAGCAGTACATCGCCCTGAGTATTAAGCGCGGGCAGTTTCTCGGTGATGACAATCGGAATTCCGAACAGTACCATCGATGGCTTGACCCGAGCGTTATCCAAATAGATGGCATTACTTCCCGCCCCAGAAGAAGTCATCTGAAACAACTTCCCCGCAACGGAAGGATGCATAGCCCAAACAGTACTGGCAGGGGACCAGCCGGGAAGTAAGCGAGCCAACATTTCGGAAGCATCTGCCAAAGCAAAAGCATTAGCTCCACTTCTACTCACGCTGATTAAAGCATTACTGTTCAGAATTCCAAGAGGTTTCCCCACGCCATCGCCTCGTAAAAAAGCGTGGTCTTCGTGCCAAGCGATAGCTCTGCCAAACAAGGTTACAAGAAGTTGCTCAAGCCCGATGGCGCTATCTTGCAATAGCGAGTTGCTAACCCGACTGTAGCCAGAAAGTTCGTGAGCAACCAATTCCACTTGTCTAAAAACAGGCTCGGTTTCATTAAGGGTAGAACTTTCTTCAGTCCACCGAGCGACAATGCCGCCTAGAAAAGCGCTGTCGGAAGATCCCGGAACGGTGGTGCAATCTAAGCAGGGAACCTGAGCCGCTCGAGATTCCATCGGGATGATAGTAGCCCGAGGGCGAACCACCGCACCTTCCCCCGCAGCTTTCACCAACCGGTCGGTAAATTCAAGGGGCACAAGATAACCGCCTTGAGTTCCCACGGAAGTGTTGAGTGCGGATTTACCATCCGCGGGAAAAGATTGGTATTTGCGTTCGAGAGTACGCCAATCGTTTTTGCGCACACAAAGGAGCCAATCGCCAAAAGTTTTACCCTGGATATCCGCATTCGAATTACCAAAGATCAATTGCGCAGCATTCTTCCGAGAAAGATTCTGTGCCTTTGCAAAATCTGCAAGTGCTTGTTCCGCAACAGCGGGCACTTCCTTAAACTCATTACAAGGTTCTTCCATTTGCATAATCAGACCCTTTCAAAAAAAGTGATAAAACAAAACAGCTAACCCAAACCTGTTTTGATTCAACCGATTCCCACCGATTGAACCAACGCTCGAGGTTGCGCAGGAAATGCACAGCAGGCATATTCCAACAGCAACCATTTTTCAATAATCAATCGCACTTGCGAAAGATAAGGCTGATTTTGAATTTCGGAATAGCTGGGCTCTCGCACTTGTAAAGGAAGAAAGCCAATCGACTTCCCTGCTAACAGCCCCGTCTGCACCAATGCAAAAATCTGATCGGGAACCCAACTCTGATTTTCAGGATAAAAACCAGGCTTACTCGGATAAATCGTCTTTGCTTTTATCCCTTTAAATCCCCCTTCATTACTTTGCTTACGCCAAGCAGAAAGTGCCACCGGCGCAAGTTCATAATTATGATTCAGGGTAACAATGGGGTTAGAAGTAAAAACCGAATCATCCATACCGTTTGCCAAAACAATATCCCCAGTGCGATCGATCGATTCTTCACTAATCCAAGATATATCAGAACGATCAAAGCCAGAAGCTTTGCAAAGAACTGGCTTACGATGAAGCGCATAGACTGGGTCGTGAGGAAGGGTTTTCATAATCCTCTCCAGCTTAAAAGCTAAAGAGTCGGGCAAGGGAAAATCAAAAGGGCCTTGTGCTGTTTTCATATTGCATCGCCTCCAATTGCATTCATTTACACAATCTAGATTCTTAATGTGCGAAAGGTGTAGTCCAGTTTCAAAATATTTTCTAAAAATCTAAGTCTTGCTTCTCAATCAAGGTCTTTGCTTCTCAATCAAGGTCTTTGCTTCTCAATCAAGGTCTTTGCTTCTCAATCAAGGTCTTTGCTTCTCAATCAAGGTCTTTGCTTCTCAATCAAGGTCTTTGCTTCTCAATCAAGGTCTTTGCAGGCACAAGTGTAGATGGGGCCCTTTTTCCCTTGCCTAGATACCAGCGGGTAATGACATACCGGGCAACGAACCTGCGTAAAAAAATCAACTTCTGCCACCGGAATGTTCTCATTTGCTTTTACTGGCTTCATCTTCCAAGTCATATCAGGCTCGAATTCTTCCTGCTCAAGATGCTGGCTCATGGTGTGACTCCTTGGTTGGTTAGGTTTAAAGAGAAAACAAAGATTTCTTTTGCTGGGCCTTGGCGGTAAGTGTCCTCAAGTGAGTTTCCCACGCGGGGGTCCAACCACGCCTACGAAGGTAAAGCCTGCGAATGCTGGCAGTCGCTTTACAACGACAACAAAGCGAAGCAGGCCGTTCAATAGGCATCAAGTCACAGTGGATGCAAAGAAAAGATGGTTCGGGTTGCATTGCTTTACTCCTTAAGTGAATTCTTAAGTAACTTCTTACTTTTAAAGCAACCGTGCTTAGGTGTACTTATGTACATTAACAGGAGATTCTAGAATTGTGCAGCGTAGCAGCAGAAAAATTATCCGAATTTATCCCTCCCCCTTTTTATCTCCCCTTTTTCCCTAATTAAATTCTTGTTGACTCCTTTATCCTCAACCCCTAAACTAATATTTCAATTTCATTCCTTAGGATTTTTGGCTTATGCCTCTTGGCGTACTATTTTTGAAGCCTTTCTTTGCCAGTTCTCTGGCGAGCGATCCGGTTATTTTTGGCCAAGGCTTTTCCTGAAACAACTAGTCAAAGTGACGGCGTGTCCGTTTCACTAGTTTTTTAGGGCAACGATTGCCCACCTACTACCATCTATTCACCTTCGTTTTATTTCACTTTTTGTTTGTTCGTGTTTTGGAGAACGGTACCGTGATTAAAAAATTACTTGCTTCTAAAAAAGCATTCACCCTGATTGAACTGTTAGTAGTCATCGCAATTATTGCGATTTTAATTGGCTTATTATTGCCTGCTGTGCAAAAGGTTCGCGAAGCAGCTGGCAGAACAACTTCTAAAAATAATCTCAAGCAGATGGCACTTGCCATTCATAATAGTCACGACCAATTTAAAATCACGCCCCCTATGTTTGGCGTAGTAGGCAGCAGTCAGATAGGTGCTACCGCGGCAAACCAAGCTTCCTTTTTTCATAACCTCTTGCCTTTTTTAGAACAAGAAAGCCTTTATAAATTGGGTAAAGATGCTGCACGCGGTACCGCTATCAAAGGATTTAATAACCCGCTTGATCCCACTTGGAGTGCAAATAACGGCGTGTATACTTTGCCTGCTTCGGTTCCTGCTTGGGCTAATGGCAGCCCAACCAACCCCTGGCCAACTTGGGCAAGCTCGGCTAACGCAACTTCCGGAACCAAATGGGGCCTTTCAAGCTACGCTGCCAACTGGCAAGTTTTTGGCGATAACGGCATAAAGTTTACGAGTATTATGGATGGCCTTTCGCATACGACTATTTTGGGCGAAAAGTATGCGATTTCCAGCCGGGCTGCGGGTACCTTCCCTAGTGAAGGCGCTGGCCTTTGGGCCTATGGCATACCCCCCGTTGTCACCAGCTATGATAATAGTGCCAACCCTATTCCAACCCTTACCGCATCGGTTTATCCCAGCGGATATTGGCCCCGTTATGGGTTTGTTAATTTATCTTCTGCGAACTCAGGTTGGACAACCGATACCACCAAGCAAACATTTAATTGGAATTGCCAATGCCATATGGCGCCTCTGTTCAACCTTCCTTCTACCAATGTTCACCCGTTGAAATTACACGGTATGGGGGCAAGTATTAATATGGCAATGGCGGATGGAAGCGTTGTTACTTTTAATTCCAATATCACCAGTGAGAATTTCTATTATTCAGAAACTCCACAAGGTGACGATATATCAAGCGACTCACAAGTTCCCTAAGTTTCAGCTAGAGAGTTTATGCTCACTGTAAATAAAGAACCCTACTATTTAAATAGTGGGGTTTTCTTTTTCAAATGCCAGTGCCACTGCTTTTCTAGCTTCAGGAAAAGGCAACAAGACCTCTAATAACATTTGCAACATTTGTTGTAAACTTTGTTGATTAGGTTCAATGGTGGTAATTTCTTTACGCACCGAACTTTTAGCCCCCCATTCATAATCCCCCCTTGCAGGTCCGCTTTTTAACCATTCTAAAGGCTTATCATTAAAGGCAGAGACCTCAGCACGCAACCTTGCTTGGGCATACGCTTTTTCAACCGCAGTTGCAAACTCACGAAAGACTTTTTTAGCACTTTCACCTTTCCCCTGCTTTAACCAAGAAAGAAATATGCTTTCTTCAATCCCCGCGGCTTGTGCGGCTATCGTAGGTGTGCCACCGGCTTGCAAATAAGAAATAATCGTATGAGTGATAGAAGTGGTGGGTTGGGATTTCATTTATTTACCTTAATTAAGTTTGAAGAAGTTCCCTTGCGAGCCGCTGATTCATCGCAGGGCCAACATATTCAAACCCTGCGGTTAATCTGGTACAAGCGTGGCTAAGGTTCATCTTGCTTTTAGCAGATGCAAGTGAGGGTGCCCGCCTTAATGTCCAGTTATGACTTCGTAAGCGAGAAGCAATCAACCCCGGGTGGGTGGTGGTGCTAATCACTTTGAAGTGCAAACTTTTAAATAACGCCGCGATGGTGGCAGCTAGGGCTTGGCCGATTCCTACACCCTGAAAATCTGGTAAGCAAACCGTGCGATGTTCTCGCTTTGCCAAGGGGCCTTTTCCTACGAAAGGCAGCCAAGCAGAAAACGCAACAGGCTGTTTATTCCAGCTTGCGAGAAAGCAAACCGCACTTGTTGCAATCGACTTGGTTAAATAATGATGCGGTGCGAACAGATGCCACGCCGATGCCTTTGCACGAACGATTTCGAGTTGGATTTCTGGCCTTCGCCGAAGACACCTCCACGAAAAAAGCCCCTCATCGACTTGATAAACCCAATCGGGCTGCAGCCATTCCATCACATCCGAATGGCAAGTAACTGCAACAAATTGCATATTAAATTTCCTTACCATTCTTGCAAGCGCTGCAGAACCTATGCGCGCTACTGTGCGATCCACCACCGAAGTGAACTCATCAAAAACCATGGGCGAGTCGGTTCGAGCAGTTCGCGCTTGTGCAATGCAAAGGGCGAGAGTAGCCCGGAACTGCTGCCCCGTTGATAAGGTCGAAAAAGTACGCAGCCAGGCAGGTGGCGAACTAAATCCCACCGAAGATAATATCTCGACCACCTCCTTAATCCCCATTTCCAAAGGGAAGGCATCGAGAAGCGAAGCGGAAGGATGCCAGAGATTAGAGGGTTCAATCGAGTTAGGCCAAAGAACTTTACTAAGGGTACTTTTACCCGAGCCACTTGGCCCAGTGATCAGCCCGATGTTCCAAGGTTTTTCTTCAAGCGAAAGTTCGTGCGTCCGCAGGTGCAGGTCGTGAGGGGTGTTTTCCAGATCGAACATTCCTCTAACCTGAGCGGCTCTGGGGGAATCGCAAAGTGGGCTTTTTAATTCAACCGTGACATTCATATTATTTCTTCTTTTTTGAAAAAGGTTAGGAAAGGAGAGCTTTACATTTTAGCTTTTGTTTTTTGAGCGATTCTAAAAGATGCGATTGCTCTGCTTCTGATTCGCATTCGATCAAGATAAGAAACTGCTCCGGGATGGATTGTGCGGTTTGTTTGCGTGAAGCTTCGAGATCCGATTTCGTTTTCTCTTGCGATTGGCCTAAACTTTCCCACAATATTTTTAACGATTCTGACGAGGTTTGAACCACTTTTTTAAGCGCTTCTAGCGTTGGGCTATCGTAGTAAGCTAAGCTTGCTAATGGATCTAAGCATAGTAATAGGGCATTCGCTTCTTCTTCATTTACATCTAAAATCTCAACGATCACTTCCTGATCTTCTGCAAGGGATTGGCGTAAATGCCCATCGATAAGTTGTAATTTTCCTTGTGCGGTTTCGAAGGCAAGGAGGCTACGAGCGAAGCCCACTTCTTGCAAGATATCTGCGAGGGCTTCTTTTTGGAAATCGGGATGGATTCGGGGGTTGAGCGGGTGGGCGAGTAACTCGCTTGCGCGGATTTTTCGATGCTCACGGATGCGTAAGCGGAAGGGGGTTTTTGTTTTCATAATGCAACCGTAGAAGATTGCGGTGCATTAGGTGCAGATCAGTTTTGAAAGAATTCGGGGAAAGGGAGTTTTATAGAAATAGACAAAGCAGCCCCAAAGCCCCAAAGCCCATGGACTGCGTTCCATGGGGTTGTATTTCTGCGTTTGTATTTGTTTTAAAACGGGGAAATAAGAAGCCCCAGCAGGTATTTCGCATTTTCTACCCTGGGATCGCCAATCTCCCGATTGGCCGGGTTAAAAAAGCCAATCGGGAGATTGGCGTTCCCGGGATTAGACATCTGTAGGCGCGGTATCAAACGCATGTAGGCATCGTGTGCAGGAAAAGAAGACCCAGCGAACGCAGTCGCTGGGTCTTGAAAACACCCAACTATCAATGCCTTACCCCCCACAAAGTCTAGCAGAAAGCCCACCTTACGAAAGTCCAAATCCCAAAGCCTATGGACTGCGTTCCATGGGGCTGTATTTGTGCGTTTGTATTTGTTTTAAAAAGGGCAGGCGCTGGGCTTTTAAATCCGGAACAATCCTGAAAAGAGTTGATCCGCAACAGCTTGTTGCGCTGTGGGCCTTTGGCTAGACGAAGCACTTGTGCTACCGGAAGATGCATTGGGAATTAGGGAATTAGCAGGGGTGGTAGAACTGTTTGGCAATGCAGCATGGCTTGAAGTTGGAGTAGAAGTTCTAGTTGTGGTTGTTGATGATGTATTTACAATTGCATTTGCCAAGGCTGGGCTAAAGTTTGCCATACTTGCACTTGGGTTGGTAACGGTAATGGAACCCCCGCGTGTGCTTGCAAGGTTAGCGGTGGAAGTAAGCTTGGTATTAGTAAGGACGATTAATTTCCAAGAGATGAGTTTGCCTACATCGCCCCCAGCTTTATCTTCGATGGTAAGAGTCCAATTGCCTTTAGCATTTTTTTCATTAAAGATGGAAAGTACAGATTCGGGTTTAAAAGTTCCAGTAAAGGGTGCAGTACCGGTAGAAATTGCGTTGCTTGCATCATCATCAAATAAAGTGTTGGTGAAATTATCGCCCCATGCTCCCCTACGGTTAGATAGCACCACCGACTGGCCAGTAGGCGAAGTTAGGGTTATCACAAGGTCTGAATCTGCGGTATGAGCAATATTAATGAAAATATTAATGTCTTTAATATTCATCACTTGATTAATAGTAATGACAGATTTAGTCGTTGTTAAATCTTTAATAGGCGTATTAGAAGTGTTGTTGAAACTGTAGGTGGTAAACAGGCTGAAAGATCCAACATATTGATCTTGGGTGAGTTCGCCATTCATCGAATCATTATCTTGATTCATTTGATTGCCTGCAAGGTCTCGGATATCGGGGCCAACTTTAAGAACATAATTACCTGGCGTTGTTTGAGTAGTAGAAAGCGTAAGAATAAATTCGGTGTTATTGGTATTAGGCACCGCTGTAACACTAGAAAAAGTAAGAGCAGCATTGGTAGGGGAAAGCAGTGAAAGATCAGCAGTAGTAAAGGTTGAAGTGGTAATTGCTTCGTTAAACTTAATTCTAAAGCCGGTAAGTTTACCTGACTCTATGCCGGTAGCAGAGGCATAAAGAACTTTAGCGCCGGTGATATCTGTGCGATTAGTTCCAGTGCCTGTTTCTAAAACATCTAGGATGGTAACGGTAAGGGTTTGGGTAGAAGACATGGGGCCAGAATCGGTAGCCCGAATCGTAACGATATAAGTATTATTTAAATCGCTATCGGAAGGGAGTTCAAAATCTGGGTTATTGATAAAGGTAAGCGCACCAGTGACAGAATTAATGCTGAATCTGGCCTGATCTAATCCGCCTACGATTGCCCAAATAACGGGTTTATCTGCAGAAAAGGTGGTGACAATGCTACTGTTTTCGTTAATGCTTCTGGTGCTGGTAAGTGCCCCTGGTGCACCACTTGGCCCAGTGATTACAGGGGGAAATTCTGCAACATTGGCAATCGTAACCGTTAGGGTTTGCGAAGAGATGTTGCCATTCGTATCGGTTGCTCGAACGAGAACGATGTAGGTGTTATTTCCATCGCTATCGGTTGGGTTTTCAAAATCTGGCGGAGTGATGAAGGTAAGGGCACCAGTGAAAGCGTTGATGGTAAAGCGAGCCAGATCGAGTCCGCCATTTAGCGACCAGGTAACGGATTTATCTGCGGTAAAGGTAGTGACAGTGGTGGTATTTTCGTTGATAATAATGGCACTATTGACAGCGCCTGGGCCGCCTGAAGGGCCGGTGATGGTAGGTGGTGAAGTGGAACTAGGCACCGTGCCTGTGATGAAATAACGGCCCAGACTACCATAATCGGTGTAGCCTGTAGTTAATGGGTTACCCATTCCAACCCCATCGATTGAAATGTAGTATGTACCAGCATTAAGTGAGGTACTAAAGCTAGCATTAAGAGCGTTGACAGGGTTGCTAGTTGTTAAAAGGGTACCAGAAGCGCTATAGAGTTTGGCTTCGATATCGAGGTTGGGGCCATTGACCGCAGGATTGATATTAAGGTTAACCGCGCCACTGGAAGTGAGGATGAATCTAAAGACATCGAGGTCGGTATTTCGTTCGATGATACCCGTGGTTGATACGGTCGTAGGATTGGTAAAAATAAGATTAGAAGCGGTAGCGATGGTGCTACCAAAATCATCGTTACGATAGCCAAAGCCATTGGTGTTGTTGGTAATGATTGCAAGATCATCTTCTTGATTATTGGCATCTAAATATTCACCTTTAGACCACTGGATAAGGTTTTGATAGTAACCCACGCCCATAATAGGGGCCCAACCCGTAACGCCAGAACCATGACCATCATAATAACCAAGGATAGAGGTGCCATCGTGGCTTAATCCCAAAGTATGGCCAACTTCGTGACTGACAGCTTCCGCAACAGTTTTTGGGTCTCCAGCTTGTCCATAGTTAAATACAAAACAAGGGGTATCAGAATTCCAGCTAAAAGAATTTAAATAAGCAACCCCGCCAGCGCCTGGTGCGGGGGCCTCATTTTGGCCAATAACAACCCTAATACCCCAATCTGTGTCAGAGTTACCAACTTTGCGCAAGGCTTCAATGCCTGGATCTTCGGTAGTAACATCCACATTAAAGGGGAGGTAATCTTCGCTAACGCGTTCCCAGATTTCGCGAATATTAGCTAACTCGGTAGCGGAAAAAGAACTTGGGTTATTATCGATATCGTAAGCAGGGGTTACGATAGTAGCACCATTAAGCCAAGCCGTTCCAGTGGTAGTATGGCCATCGAAGTCAAGAAAGATGCGTTTAGTTGCGCCTGGGAGGCTATGGAGCAATAATTCGCCTGCAGGAACCAAGCGGATTTCCAAACCCTCTAAACAAGGCCTGCTGAAGAAACTGTTCTTTTTGATTGCTTTACGGCTAAAGAATTTCATAGCGATCACCCTTTTAAAGTACCATCTGGCAACTAGATTTATTGAAACAAACTAACCTATGAGTTAAGGAAGTGGAACTCACATCTAACTATCCTAATGATTAAAATTTATTTTTGAAACTGGAAAATCGGGTTTATCGTTAAATATTTTAAGAGTTATGCAGTAGTTAACATCAAACAAAAGTTAACTGTTGCGACGGTATGAAGTAACTTTTGGTTCTGATTACCATCCAAAGTCTTTATAATGGATTGATTGAAGGAAAGCCCCCAAAGCCCATGGACCTCTTCATTGCTAACAGTGGCCATGGGGCTGTATTTCTGCGTTTGAGTTTGTTTTAAAAAGGGGAAAAGCAGCCCCAGCGAGCGCAGTCGCTGGGCTTTGTGTCGCTGGGCTTTTAAGTCAGGGGTCCAGCCGCTGCCAGTTTCACACTAGTTCCCCACATTCGTGAGGATGACAGCGGTACTAGTTTGAAGCTTTATTATTTAAGCTAGACTATATATTAATGACTTTACGATTATTATAACTCTTTTATTAAGAATAAACTCCAAAGAGTGAGAAACTATTTTCATAGCAAGTACCTAACGGTATAATTATTCTTTGATGCGATTACAAAACCTAAAGGTTATTATGTTCAAACAAGCCTTCAAAAACATCGACGATGCACTCCGAAAGGAAACCGGCTGCGCCAGCGAACTCGATTACACCGAGCAATCCTCTTGGCTGCTCTTCCTGAAATACCTCGATGCCCTCGAAACCGACAAAGCCACCGAGGGCCGGTCCCTAAGCCTGCCAGCAGGAAGCTTGTCGAAGCGGGGGATACTTGCATGAGCGAACTCACCACCCCTGACTACCCCGGCTTCCTCACCGAAGTGAAGGCCCGCATCCGCCACGGCTAATACCAGGCGATGCGGGCGGTGAACAAGGAACTGATCGCCCTTTACAGGGACCTCGGCCAGTCCATTCACCAGAAGCAGGAGACCCTTGGCTGGGGCAAAGCCATTGTCCAGACCCTCGCCAACGATCTCCAAATGGAGTTCCCCGGGCGTAATGGTTTTTCAGCTAGAAATCTTTGGTGCATGAGCCAATTTTACACAGAATACTGCGACCGGCCAATTCTGCAACCATTGGTTGCAGAAATTAGCTGGGCCAAAAACATAGTCATCATGAACCGCTGCAAAGACGACCTCCAGTGCGAGTTCTACCTCCGCGCCACCGCCCGTTTTGGCTGGACCAAGGCCGTCCTCCAGCACCAAATCGATAACCAGAGCTACGAGAAATACCTCCTCAACCAGACCAGTTTCGGCCAGACGCTCACTCCCGAGATCAGGAACCAAGCCGTGCTGGCCGTGAAGGATGAATACACCTTTGATTTCCTCGATCTGGCCGAAGAACACTCCGAGCGCGAGCTGGAAGGCGCCATCGTCCAGAACCTCCGCCGCTTCCTGTCGGAGATGGGCGGGGCCTTCACCTTCGTCGGCAGCCAATACCGGCTGGAAGTCGGTGGGCAGGAATATTTCATTGATCTCCTGCTTTTTCATCGCCGTCTGCGCTGCCTCGTCGCCATCGACCTGAAAATCCGCGCCTTTGAGCCGGAGCACAAAGGGAAGATGGAGTTCTATCTAGAAGCGCTAGATGCGCAGGAGCGCATAGAGGTCGAGAACTTCCCCATCGGCATCATCATCTGCCGAGAAAAGAACCACACCGTCGTCGAGTATGCCCTGCGAAGCGCGGCCCGTCCCATCGGCGTGGCTACCTACACCATCGTGCCCCAACTCCCCGAAGCCTACCGCGATGAACTCCCCAGCCCCGAGCAGATTGTCGAGCGCCTGCGTTTGTGGGACAAAGAAAGGGAGGTGAAAGGATGAGCACCCAACCGACCAAGATGATCGCTACGCTGGATGCCGAGAGCGACAAGTACTAGGGAACATCAGGAGACTGTTATGAAACTCACCAAATCTTTATTCAACGACATCCGTGGTCTCATTTCTAACGCCCGCGCCACCGTGGCCCGCGGCGTGGACCTCGTGCAAGTCCATACGAATTTTGAGATTGGGCGGCGCATCGTCGAGCAGGAGCAGAAGGGAAAAGACCGCGCGGCTTATGGGCAGGAGGTGATCAAGCAACTCGCCGAGAGGCTAGAACAAGAGTTTGGCCGGGGCTACTCTAAGAGCAATCTTGAATACATGCGCCGCCTCCCAATTGCCCAGTCAGCAACTGGGCAATTGGGGAAATCCAGAAAAAGCCAGTCAGTGAATGGGCAACCTGCTCCCCGTTCCTTCACCGGAGAACTGTAAAATGGCCATTAACACCCGCCAAGACAGTAGATGGCTTCTGAAGATAGCTCGCCAATTAGCCGTTGAGCTAAAATTGCGGGTTAGAGGGACGGCAATCCGGGTACGATTGCCAAGTCAGGTTACGGTGACAAATACCGCTGGCTGGTCGGCAACCATCGGCAAGCTTGGTAAGCAAGCCACCCATCTAGAGATCAGGCTTGATCGTTTTTCCGGTCATAAAGAGCGTAAGCTGTGGGTATGTTTTCGCTCAAACCAAGGCCCAAAAATTCTTAACCTTACGAAAAGAGTAAATAAAAAGCTTGCGCCCATTCGAACCATCACAAGCAACGATATAGATGACGCCCCAGCGGTGAGCCTTGCCAAACGCCTTCCTTTTGCCCAATTTAATCAGCCGATCCTAGAAAAATATGGTGATGGAAACTATTTCGGCATCTATGACCGGACAAGCACCACTGCAACGAAGATCAGCCCACATTTTCTCGCCCTAGCCGCCAGTTTTTTTGAGTCCGTGGCTCGCACGCTCCCCGGTGCTTCGGCTGAAGACGAAAGCCAAGAGGTCTACCCACAGTTAGAAAACCGACGGGTGGTTGTCTCGCACCTGCGCCGAGAACGCAGCCGGTTGCTCGCAACCGAATGTAAGATTCGCGACAACTACCAGTGCCAAGTGTGCGGCCTTCGCTTTGAAAAGACTTACGGCCGGCTAGGCCAAGCATTTGCTGAGGCCCATCACATCGTTCAATTGGCAAAGTTGCGAGAGAACATCAAGACACGGCAGGAAGACTTGGCCACGGTATGCGCCAACTGTCACCGGATGCTGCACCGGATGAATGGCAAACCCGGCGACATTAATAGCCTGAAAACCATCATTCGAAAACAGCGAGGGATACGAACATAAACGCTAATGAAATCCCCTACAACGAAAATGTGGTAGCATTGAAAAAGTCGCTTTAGCATCAAGCCTTTACTGGAGAATTGTAAACCTATGAAAAACTTCTACCGTGTCATGCTGGGTAAAAAAAGTATCTTTGCCGAGGCGTGCTTTGTAAGCAATTTCATCGGCACGGATTTCGGCATTAACCAAGACCTCACCAGAAAGCTGCCCGAGGAGTGGCGAGCATTTAACAAGGAGTTCATCCCAGTATTTCTTGCTGCTCATCCCGAAAAAACCAAGATTGGTGCAGGGTTAGCTTGTGGCGCATTGTGGACGGTATCCAAGGGAATTCAAAAGGGCGACATAGTGTTTTGTCCCGATGGCACGGGAAAGTATCGCATCGGGGAAGTAAGTGGAGAGTATTACTACGAGGCTGGGAAAGACCTAGGTCATCGGCGGCCCGTCATCTGGCTCAATGTGACCATAGACCGTGCGGCAATGAGTGAGGCGTTGCGGAACTCTTCCGGCTCAATCGGCACTGTGAGTAATATTTCGCTGCATCGCGAGGAATTGGAGAAACTTCTTGGCGGGGTATCTGCGCCGAAGTTAATTTCTACTGATGCTTCGGTGGAAGACCCGTCGGCGTTTGCCTTAGAAGAGCATCTGGAAGATTTTCTTGTTCAGAACTGGTCGAATACCGAACTCGGAAAGGATTACGACATCTACGAAGAGGACGGCGAGAAGGCGCAGCAATATCAGACTGATACTGGCCCGCTCGATATTCTGGCCATTAGCAAAGACAAGAAGCGGTTGCTGGTGGTGGAACTGAAGAAGGGCCGAGCCAGTGACGCAGTGGTGGGGCAGACGCTACGCTACATGAGCTTTGTACAGGAGGAACTGGCCGATGATGGGCAGACGGTGCTCGGGGTTATTATTGCATACGAAGATGACCAGCGAATTCGCCGCGCCCTGAAGATGACCCCGAACATCGTCTTCTATCGCTATCAGGTCAGCTTTAAACTAGTAAAGGTTTAGCATAAACGAAGCCGAAATAAGAGTAGAACCTATAGACCGCTGCCTTGAAGACCACGGGTTGAGGTGGCGAACACAACTCCATTCGCCGTGAATAACAATTCACTCAAGATCAGAGCCAAAACGCTTGGCAAGCAAGGCGTAGCCTAATCAACACCAATATACACTCACACATTTTCTAATTAAGTTAAAACCAATTCTCTTCCAAATGAAAATTAGAAGCAACTATCTGAATAATAACATGAAAAGTTGAAGTTAAAGAAAAGAGAAAGGGCCAGCATTCGATGGCCCTTTCTCGATTAAAATCAGTTAAGCAATTAACGGATAGCTTTGATATCTAAAATATGGGCGGAAGCCAAACCGTTGCCAAAGGTTTTAAAGTTATTAAAAGTCCAAACAACTTTTTTATCGCGAGTCACTTCAAAAAGCTGTGGGTTTTCAGGGCCGGCGTGGCAATTACCAACAATGATATTGCCATTAGGAAGCGCATGAAGGGAAGTAACCCAAGCAAGCTTAATACCGGGTAATTCGGATTGATCGATCTTCCAAACAATTTCGCCCTTAGGGTTTACTTCAAGCACACGGTTGTTGTTCCCGCCCGCGATGAGAGTATTACCAGAAGGAAGTCGAATAGCGCCATAGACTTCATTGCCGTGACCTTCAACGCCGTGGCCCGGGCTGCGTGGCCTATCACCAAGATCCATAACATAAGTCCAAACGACTTTGCCTGCGGGGTCGTATTCACGAATTTTGCCATCGCCTTCGTGACAAACAAGATAATTACCATTGGTAAGTTTACGAGCCATACGGGTATCGCGATGGGAACTAGGCTTTTCAACGGTAAGGGGAACTTCACGAACGATTTTGCCATCTTTATCTACTTCGATAATCCTGCGATTGCCAGATTCAGCAATCATAGTAAGGCCATCTTCAAGTCGTTGAAAAGCGTGTATTTCGACCCGATCTTTGCTGCCTTCCTTGGGTTTGCATTCGAACTGCCAAACGACTTTACCTTGCTTATCAACTTCAGCAACGATATTTTTGGGAAGGGGTAAAAGCACATTACCATTGGGAAGATACTGAAGGTCGTGAGTTTCTGCCTTATTAGCAAATTCCCATTCGACTTTACCAGAAGCATCGACAATAGAAACCTTACCTCGGTCTGCAGCAAGAACCTTATAAGCAGGTTCTGCAGCAAGGGCCAGAAAAGAAGAAGCAAGAAAACCCAAAAGTGCGAGTCTAATTTTCATAACGAAAATTCCTTAGTTAAAGCATAATATCCTTGATAGGTTCCGCCCCTTCAACACCGACTAGTTTTTGATCAAGCCCACCATAAAAGTAAGTCAATCTTTCGGGGTCAAGTCCCATACGATCAAGCACAGTAGCATGAAGATGCTTGACATGGAAAGGTTTTTCGACAGCTTTGTTCCCAATTTCATCGGTGCAACCAACGGTAGTCCCGCCCTTGATGCCACCACCCGCCATCCACATAGTGAAGCCATAAGCGTTATGATCACGACCACTACCCTTGGCATATTCTGCGGTAGGTTGTCTACCAAATTCGCCGCCCCAGATAATAAGGGTGGATTCTAGAAGGCCACGCTGTTTAAGATCAGCAAGCAAACCAGCGATAGGCAGGTCAGTTTCGCCAGCGTGAAGGTTATGATTTTTTTCGAGGTCGCCGTGAGCGTCCCAATTATCATCGTTATGAGCGCCGCCTGAATAAAGCTGAATGAACCTTACTCCCCGCTCGACTAATCTTCTGGCAAGAAGGCATTGCCTGCCAAAAACAGCCGTTTTAGGGTTATCAATTCCATAGAGAGATTGCGTTTTAAGTGTCTCTTTAGAAATATCGGTAGCATCGGGTGCAGAAGATTGCATACGATAAGCAAGTTCATAACTAGCAACGCGAGCATTAAGTGCAGAATAATCTTTATTATGCAAAGCGTGTTCGGAATTGTACTGAGAAAGAGTATCAAGGATTCTGCGCTGTTGAGGGTCAGACATTTCTGCCCGGCGTGAAAGATCAAGGATAGGGGAACCCTGAGAACGGAAAAGGGTACCTTCATACTGTGCAGGCATATAGCCACTAGACCAATTTTTAGCCCCACTGATAGGCCCACCTCGTGGGTCAAGCATAACGACAAAGCCCGGGAGGTTGGCGTTTTCGCTACCAAGGCCGTAATTAACCCAAGAACCCATACAAGGTGCGCCCGATTGAATCTTGCCCGTATTCATTTGGATCATAGCAGATCCGTGTATAGGAGAATCAGCGGTCATAGAATGAATAAATGAGATATCATCAACATGCTTGGCGAGGTTAGGGAAGAGATCCGAGACATATTTGCCTGATTTGCCATACTGTTTGAATTTCCATCGAGGTTCAACAATCCTGCCGCTAGTTTTTTTCCCACCCCGCCCAAAAGTCTTAACATCGATAGTTTTACCATCCATACCATTTAAGGCAGGTTTGTACTCGAAGGTATCGATATGGCTAGGCCCGCCATACATATAGAGGAAAATAACACTAGTAGCCTTAGCATCGCGGTGAGGCTTTTTAGGAGCCAGAGGGTTAAAGGGTTGTGCAGCATTCGCCTTGAAGAAAGAATCTTCAAGCATGCCAGCAAGGGCGACGCCAGTAAAGCCAGCGCCCGTCTGCCAAATAAACTCACGCCTTGTATTACCACAAAAATTCTGCATAGGTCACCTGAAAGTTAAAGCTTTTAGTTAAGGTAAATAAACTCATTGAGGTTAAAAGCAAGAAGACAAAATCGCTGAAATGCCTCATTGGCATTGAGAGAATCTTTTTGAATTGAATCGTTGATAAAACGAATACCACGATCAATTTCATCTTGATTAGGATGCCTTTGGAAAACTCTACGAAGGGTTTCAGCAACTTGATTAGAACTATTATTGCCCACAGTTTTTAAAACATCTTCAGCTAAAACCTTAGCCTGCTCACTAGCAAAATCGCCATTAACAAGGGCAAGAGCTTGAGCTGGTTGGGTTGTAGTGAAACGAGAAGGGCAAGGGGAATCAGGATCTGGAGAATCGAAGACTTGTAAAATCGGCAGAGCAAGAGACCGTTTAATATGAACAAAAATACTTCGAGAAGCAGCCTCTGTGGGGGTTGATTTGCCCCAACCACTTCCAGGAACCGACTGCCCTGCAAGAACTTCTCTTGGAATAATCGGGTAAATGCTAGGGCCATTTGTTTTCTTTAAGTTCAAATTTCCACTAACAGCAAGAATAGAATCGCGTAATTCTTCAGCACTTAATCTGCGCAAATCAAAATGAGAAAGTAAATCATTTTCAGGATCTTTTGCAACGGCAATGGGAACCGACTTACTACTCATTTTAAAAGCATTCGAGGTAAGTATAAGACGGTGCAGAGGTTTAAGCTTCCAATCGTTTGCAACAAGTTGGTTAGCAAGATAGTCGAGAAGTTCAGGGTGGGTAGGTGGTGTGCCCATATAGCCAAAGTTACTAGAAGACCGAACAATTCCTCTGCCAAAATGAAATTGCCAAACTCGGTTAGCCATCACGCGAGAAGTAAGGGGGTTTTCGGGGCTAGCAATCCAATCGGCAAGAATTTTTCTACGGCCTGATGACCGTGCCTTAGCATCGGGCTCAGGAATCTTGGGGTCGGTTGTGGTAGGGGGGACCATCACCGTAGGAAACCCGGGGTCAACTTTATCCCCTTTAGCAGCGGGCATACCACGAACAAGAATAAAAGTATCTCGGGCCTTCGGGCCTTGTTCGATAACAGCAAGCGAAGTTTCTCGAATGAGAGGCCGAGTCTTTTTAAGCTCTTCACGCTGCTTGATAAGTTCTTTCCATTTTTCGTATTCTTCTTTAGAAATAAGTTTGCCTAAATGTTTTTCAAACAGTAATGGTTTATGAATATCTTGTTTGAAATCATCGATCTGCCCACCTGGCAATTTAGGCTGAAAATCGCTTTCAATACGGCCGATTTTCTGGTTAATGTTATTGATATCACGGTCGTATTCCTGTGCTTTTACTTCAAGTTCTCGCAATTTCTTTTCATCGGGCTTCCTGCTCGAATTAACAATACCTTTTAATTCTTGAATTTCTCCATCGACAACTCGTTGAGAAGCTGAACCATTTCCATAACTATTAATGCCGTGGAAAAACGCCATAAACCGGTAGTAATCCTTCTGTGGAAAGGGATCAATCTTATGATCGTGGCATCTAGCGCATCCAATGGTAAGCCCTAAAAATGCCTGACCAGTTGTTGAAACAATATCATCTAGCTGATCAAAATAACTAAGCTCGCGATCTGCGGGTTCATCATCCCAAATACCTAAACGATAATAAGCGGTAGCGACCATACTATCGCGGGTAGTTTTTTCCAGTTCATCCCCTGCAAGTTGTTCTTTGATGAATTGGTTATAAGGCTTATCAGAATTGAAAGAGCTAATCACATAGTCGCGATATTTCCAAGCATTGAGTTTCAAACCATCGCGTTCAAAACTATTGGTTTCGCCATAACGAACAAGATCGAGCCAATGACGGGCCCAGTTTTCTCCATACTGGTTCGAATTAAGAAGTAAATCAACCCGCTTCTCATAAGCATCGGGTGAATTATCAGCAAGGAAAGATTCAATCTCTTTTGGTGCAGGTGGCAAGCCAGTAACATTAAAGTAAAGCCTACGAAGAAGAGTGGTTTTATCTGCTGTGGCAGCGGGAACCATTTTGTTTTCTTCTAGCTTTGCCAAAATGAAGGCATCGATAGGGTTTATGACCCAAGCGTGATTTTTGACTTGGGGAACGGTTGAAATATTGACGGGCTTAAAGGCCCAGAACTTTCGCGCTTCTTCATCAACCTTCGGTGGGCCGTGATGCTTAACAACTCCGCTTGAATTAATTGAATAAGGAACGCCCATCTTGATCCATTTTTCGAGAGTATCAATTTGCGATTGAGGTAATTTCCCACGCGGGGGCATTTTCCTTTCTCCGTGTCGGATGGCATCAAGCATAATGCTAGTTTCGGGATTGCTAAGGGCAACCACATCGCCATTGTCGCCGCCTTTGAGCAACTTTTCGCGAGAGGTAAGGTCAATGCCGCCTTTAATTTTTTTCTCAGCCCCGTGACAGTTTAAACAATGAGCCTGAAGAATAGGTTGAACTTCTTTATCAAAAAATGCAGCAGAGGTTTTCTCGTTTCCTTCTGCTTGAACAACTTTTTGCGTAGGAATAAACATTCCGATTAATGTAAGAACAAAAAAAACTGGTAGGAACAGTTTTGACCAACGCAAAAGTAACATAAGAATCTCCAAACTTTATATTCAAGGTATTCTAAACAATAACTTTACCAATTATTCACGAACTTAAAACATTAAATTAAGCAGCAATAGCTATAATAATTATAGGTTTCTTCAAGTAAACTTAACAAGACATCTTCTTTTCATCTAAGTTGGTTTCTTAATGAATAGAAAGTTTTGTGAAGAAGCGATAGCTGTAACTTTATAGAAATTAAGCGTTAAAATGATCAAAAAGAATCAAGTAATGAAGCTTAAAAGCAATAATCGGGCCGCCCTTCTCAGGCATTTAAATATCAGGGAAGTGCTTGCTGCCCTACAAAAACACGGGGCCCTATCTCGGGCTGATATTACCCGCGTAACCGGAATAAGCGGCCCTACTGTTACTCGTGCTGTGCAAAACCTTATCGATGCCAAGCTTGTTGAAGAAGGTGAACCTTCTAAAGCATTATTGGGCAGGCCCGGAAAAATGATCCGACTTGCCAACTCTAAAACCCTTGTTGCTGGCCTTGTCATAGAAAGTAATAGTTGCGAGCTTTTTAGTGCTGGGCTGGATGGCAAAATTCAGGGCGATTCCGACCGCTTTCCTACCCCCCGTTCCTACTCCGAACTTCTTAATATCATTGTTCAAAAAATTAAAGATGCTAAACCTAAACATGGCATTAAATTTATGGGCCTTGGCATTAGCTTCCCAGGCTTTTATAACAAAATCGACCACAAAATATCTTCCTGCAAGACCATCCCTTTCCTCGAAGGCCAAATACTTGCTAAAGATATCGAATCCGCTACGGGTATTAAAACTATCGCTAAACCTCAAATGCACGCACTTTGCATCGCTGAAAGCCTTTTTGGCGAAATTCGTAACCTTCACGATTTCGCTGTTATCGACATCACTCATCAATTTGGGCTAGGCGTGGTACTCAATGGCAACCAACTTGAAGGGCACCTTGGCCTCGCTGGCAACATTGGCTACCTTCCCCTTAATAACCCAGACAATACTCTTGACACTAATGCCACCGATGAATTCTTTTGTAAAACCATTGCTCGAATTGCTGATTCCAAAATTGATATCAATGGAGCTATCAATTTATTCCAAGGTGGGTCGATCAGCGCAAACAACGAACTTAACCTTATCATCGATCATCTTTCCACAGGTATAGCGACCGTGATCAATTTGTTTAACCCCGAACGGATTTTCATCATAGGAAAACTACTAGATGCTCACCCCGATTCATTTGTATCACTTCTAGAAGCGACCAGAAGAAAATCGATCAAAGCTTCCTTTACAGGCTGTACCATCAGTCGCTCTAAAGCCAACAACAAGCTAGGAGCAGTATCTGCAGTAATAGGAAGCTTAACTACTGAACGAAAATTCTCTCTAAATTAAGAGTTTCAATTTTCTGAGTGTTTAAAACATAAGATTTTTACAATTATAATTGCCTAAATCTGCGTACCCATATCAAACATGATAGAATCCGCCTAAAGGAGAATTCGATTATGACAATCGTAACGATGGAAGAAGCCCAGGCTCATCTGCCCGAACTAGTCGCTTATCTTGGAAGTAGCGAAGAATTAATCATAACCCTAGACCAAAAACAAGTTGCCAAATTGGTGCGTGAAAATATTCCATCTCGCAACCGGCGAAAAGCGGGGAACTGCATTGGTATGATCAAAATTGTCGCCGATGACGATGAACATTTGAAAGATTTCGTGGAGTATCTTTAATGCGCCTGTTATTGGATACCCATACTTTGCTTTGGTTTGTTTTGAACGATAACAAATTGAGCCGTACCGCAGACGCTATCATCTCCGAACCAAACAACCAAATTTTTGTCAGCCCAGCAACCTTTTGGGAACTCGCTATTAAAGTTCGAACAAAGAAACTAGACTTATTGTCTCCCTATGATGAGTTTATTCAGAATGGAATAATAAACAACGACTTCAAAGTTTTGCCAATTGAGTCGTAACATACCTCGTTGTTGACGGATATGCCCTTTCATCATAGAGACCCCTTCGATCGGCTTTTAATTGCACAGGCATTGGTTGAAGGACTCTCCATTATTAGTGTTGATGAAGCGTTTGATCTTTATGGTGTACCCCGGCTTTGGTAAGAAAGAGTGAGTGACAAATGAAAAGCCAAAAGGCCTCTGGTTAATGGCCCTGATAGGCTTAAGAGTAAATTCTCGAAACCTGAATCCTCCACTTTTAAAGTTTCCGTCATCAATGGTTTTAATACCCTTGAACATTTGAATTAAAAACCAAATAGGCATGATTTTGTCGATATCCGCATTGTCTCATAGCATTTTTCTTTCGCCCCACATCTTCTTTGCTATAACAGTACTGGCCTTCCAGTAACGATACCAAAGAGACATTCCAATGAGCCGTGCAGCTTTTCTTCTACTTTTTCTCCTAACTTCCACATCTTTAATCGCAGCAGATAATGATTGGAACCCAACTAAAGCCCTTACCAATAAAGGTAAACCCTTTGACGACCTTACGATTAATAAACGGGCTTATGAAATCTTCGAGCACGATGTAAAACCTCAGTGGGGTTATAAAAATCCTCAGCAAGATATCTTCGTTGTTGTTCATCCCAAAACTGAAGGCAAGAATTTACCCCTTTATGTTGTGCTGCATTCTGCAGGGCACGATGTAATTTCTTGCGTTAAATGTACTAGCACCGTAGGCAACCACGATATTTATCGGGCCCCCGAAGATTTTTATGCGCTTTATGTCGATTGCAGAAGAAACGGCGGCGATTGGTGGTGGGGTGGTATGCATAGTAAAGATGCAAACCTTACTAAAAAGAATTCCGGACCAGAACCCACACCCGTTGAATTGCGTGTTATGGATACGGTCCGATGGGTTATCAAAAAATATGACATCGATTCTAACCGAGTTTATCTTGCAGGAAATTCTATGGGGGGCAGTGGCACCCTAGGTATCGGAATGCGCCATGGCGATGTCTTTGCAGCTATCAAAGCTAATGTTCCTGCTGGAATAGAACACGCTTCTAACCGTATGTTTTTCCCTCCTCTTTCCATTCCAGAAAAGGTTAAGCTTCCCGATCCACCTATTACCATCAACTATTCTGGTCAAAATGATTCTTGGTCCGTAGGCCACGAACGCTTCGCCAACGCGATGAATGAACGCAAATACCCTCTCTATTTTTATTGGGGCCCTTTTGGGCACGCAAATAACCATAGCGCAATCGAAAAGGTAAACGATCTGATTAATTCATTCGATTGGCTTAATGTAAAGAAGAACGAAGCTTATCCTGTTTTTACCAATAGCAGTACGAACAATAAAATGCCTTGGCCCGATTTGAAAAGCGAAAACCCCCAAACATCGGGTAATATCAATGCTTTTTATCGCTGGAAGAATATCAGCGACACGAATGAAAAACTTGAACTTAATCTTTTTCTAGTATCCACAAAAGATTTAAAAACCAAGTTCACAATTCCTGATGAATCGCAAGCAGATGTTTCAGTTCGCAGAATTCAAAATGCAAAGTTCAAACCAGGTGAATCTTTCCGCTTTAGCTTTGGTACTACTAAGGGTGAAGGAAAAGCAGATGCCGATGGGCTTATCACTATTCCAAGTTTAAAGATTACTGCAACCCCTTCTACCCTTAGTATTAGCAAATAGAAAAGAGAATTGGTTCGCTTATTCAGCTAAACCAGTTCTCTTCTTTTTTACCTATTTTTAATTAAGAAACTTGCACCATCGCCTTGATTACGCCTGTTTCAGGTTTTAACCAACCAGTAAAAGCGTCGATCATTCCATCGAGTGAGGAATGATGAGTAATCCAAGGTCGGGTGTCGATTTTTCCATCTTCAATAAGTTGAATGATGCGAACAAAATCCCCCGGTAGAGCATTCCTACTTGCAAGAAATGTCATTTCGTGACGGTGCATTAAGGTCTGGGTAAAACTAAGTTCACTAAGGGTGATACCAACCCAAACCAACCTGCCCGCATAAGCGACATAATTATATGCCTGACTCATAGAAATATTATTTCCAGTAGCATCAACCACCACATGGGCTAAGTTGCCATTGGTCATTTCTTTTAAGGTTTCAAGTTCTTTACCTTCGCCTTTAACAAGGATGGTATCTTTGACGCCCATTTTATCACGAACAAAAGCAAGTCGCTGTTCGTTGGTATCCATAACAATAGGGCGGGCACCTGCAATTTTTACAAACTCAAGGGTTGAAAGGCCGATAGGGCCCGCACCGATAATTAAGACATTTTCACCCGGTTGGGTTTTGGCCCTGTTGACTGCGTGACAGCCAATCGCCAGAGTTTCAACCAAAGCTAATTGTTCATAATTAAGCTTGGTAGAAGGAAAAAGTTTCCTCGCAGGTAGGATGAAATAAGGCCTAAGGCCGCCATCTGCGTGAACACCCAAAGTTTTATTAAACTCGCACGCGTTGGTATGACCTCGCAGGCAACTATGGCACTTCCGACAATTCATATAAGGCTCAACGCAACAACGGTCGCCAACTTTAAGATGGGTCACGCCTGCGCCAAGTTCGACGATTTCAACGCCAAGTTCGTGTCCCGGAATACGGGGATAACTGTAGAAAGGCATTTTTCCTAGATAGCCACTGTAATCGCTGCCACAGATTCCAACCCGATGCACTTTTAAAAGCACTTCACCCGGCCCGGGGTTCGAGGGTTCTGGCGTATCAATCAGTTTAAAATGCTTCGGTTGTTCAAGTAAGATGGCTTTCATTTACAAGCTTCCTAAAGGTTTGTTTCTTAATTAATGTTCAGATGATAATAATACAAGATCGCTGGGTGTAAGGAATCTTATTTTTGGTTAATGCAACAGACGCTGCTAATTTCCGCCTATCACAAAAAGAATTGTTTTTTGCAAATTCACAAGCTATAAAGTAGTAAGTTATTGGTTAAACCCAAAGTTAATCTTTCCTCTTTGTACCAGAGTAACTCTATGAACCGTTTTTATTCCCTTACCTTTGTTACCCTTTCACTTTTAATAACCTGCGGATTTATCAGCGCTGATGAAAAATTAAAAGGTATCGCTTGTAGATCGGTACACCTTGGTTTTCCAAGCCCCGAGGGGACAGCTTTTTACAACGAAATGAAAATCGTCTCCTCTGCACCGGGAACCTACTTTATGGTCTGCGGTTGGAACAAAGGATATTTCGGCATTCAAGAACAAGCCTCTGGCAAGAAGCTTCTCATCTTTTCAGTTTGGGATTCCGAACAGAACGACCCCAAAGCGGTTAAAGAAGATAATCGCACCAAGTTAATTTACAAAGATGAAAAAACCCGCATCGGGCGCTTCGGCGGTGAAGGCACGGGGGGACAATCCTTCTACGATTTCGATTGGAAAATTGACCAAACTTATCGCTTTTTGGTCACTTCCAAGGTGGAGGGCAAACGATCCATTTACTCTGGGTTCTTCTTTCACCCAGAATTAAACTCTTGGATTCATATGGTTTCTTTCTCTACCCTTACTAATGGCTCCAACCTCAAAGGTTATTATTCCTTCATCGAAGATTTCAAACGCGATAAAGTTTCCACTACCTTTGCTCGAAAAGCAGAGTTTGGCAACACCTGGGTTAAATCTCTCAAAGAGGGTTGGGTTTCCTGCAATAGTGCTACCTTCACCGCTGATGCAAACCCAGCTTTAAGCATCAATGCAGGGTTTACTAAAGACCGCTTTTTTCTCGTGACGGGTGGTGACACCAAAAACACTTTTAAACTTAAAGACTCTATTAAAATCGAGGGATTAAAAACCACCCACCCAAATGACCTTCCTAAAAATTAAACCCCATCACTAGTTTAAACTAGAATTCTACTTTCTCGTTGCACTTCTCGTTGCTTCATTTTAAGCTAGGTGAATTACATACCTCCTATGGCTCAAGGATTCTCCCCTATGCAACGAAGAAAATTTCTGAAAACAAGCGCTGCCCTCTCCGCAGGTATCATTGCAAATGTGCCCACCTTCATTGGTGCTACCAATAAAGCGGATTCTCAACCCCTGGTTGTAGGTACGGGGGAATACAAATACCAAGTGGTTCACGATTGGGCCAAGCTGCCTAATCAATACACTTGGCAAACGACGCACAATGTTGCGGTAGATAAATCGGGCTGTCTTTATGTGATTCATGAAGGCCGTGAAAATCTCAAAGACCACCCCTCCATTTTCGTTTTCGACCCCGAAGGAAAATTCATCCACGCCTTTGGTAAACAGTTTCAAGGCGGTGGCCATGGCATTGAAATCCGTGAAGAAAATGGCCAAGAGTTCCTTTATGTTTGTGCTTACCAGCAGGTCAAATCCTTCGCCAAGATGAGCTTAAAGGGCGAAACTGTTTGGCAAAAATATGCTCCTATGGATTCAGGCATCTATGCCAAAGATGAAGATAAAAAACCCATGAAGGTTTGGGGGCGCGACCGCTTCATGCCCACCAACTTTGCTTTCCTCGATGATGGTGGATTCCTGCTCACCGATGGGTATGGCGCTTTTGCTGTTCATCGCTACGACAAAGATGGCAATTGGAAATCGTTCTTTGGCGGCGCTGGGGCGGGCGAAGGAAAATTTAATACCCCTCACGGCATATGGGTCGATAACCGACCCGGGCGCAAGCCTTCTATCGTTGTTTGCGACCGGGCCAATCATACACTTCAATATTTTTCTATGGATGGCAAATACCTCGAAACCATCAAAGGCTTTGGTTTACCTGCCAATGCCGAAACTCACAAAAATCTTCTTCTCATTCCAGAACTTCATGCTCGACTTTCACTGCTTAACGAAAAGAATGAAGTCGTTGCTCAACTAGGCGATGACAAAGCTCGGGTGACCGGAAAAGATGGCGGACAAATTCGAGGCGATAGCAAGCAATGGATTCCCGGTAAATTTGTCCATCCTCATGATGCCTGCTTCGATGCCAAGGGTAATATCTATGTTGCGGAATGGGTAGCAACAGGCCGGGTTAGTATGTTAAAGAAAGTTTAATTTTTCACAACTATTTGAAAAGGATTGAAGACTATGTTTTCTAATGATTATTTATTTCCAGTTCGTAAAACTCGCAGAGACTTCATCGCTGCTGGCGCCGCGTTTACTCTGGGAACCTCTGGCTTATTTGCCCTTGCCAAGGATGAACCAAAAAGTTCTCTCAAACTAGAAGTCGACCCAACTTGGGGTAAGCTACCCGATGGTATGAAGTTTGGCCTTGGTTGTGCCGTGGTTGTCGATAGCAAAGATCGCATCATAGTTACATCGCGTTCGACAAACCCATGCGTTGCGATTTTTGATATCAAAGGCACGCTTTTAGAAACCTAGGGGAAGGATATATCTGCCAAAATCGGGTACGACCAAAACCAGTTTAATGCCACCGCTCATGGCCTTTACCATAGTAAAGAGGCAGAAGGCGAATTCCTTTACTGGACTGAAAATGTCGCAGGGGGTAAAGACAAGAAAATCGGCGCCCGCATTTACAAAACTACCATCGATGGAAAAATCCTCTTCGAAATCGGCAATGTTGCCACCGAAGGCCCCAAAGCTATCAAGTGGGATTTCACCAACCCTACCGATGTTGCTGTCTCACCTAATGGCGATATTTACATCGTAGATGGTTATGGCAGTCAGAAAGTTTTCCGCTTTGATAAAAACTTCAAACATATAAAAACCATCGGGGGCAAAGGCAAGGACCACGGACTTTTCAACACCTGCCATGGCGTTTGGGTTAGCACACTTAACAAAGAGCCCGAACTTTACATTGCAGACCGGGGCAACAATCGACTCGAAGTTTTCTCCCTCGATATGGAATACAAACGCACCATCGAAGGCGTTCGTACCCCTTGCTGTTTTTACCAACACGATGGGCATCTTTACATTCCTGAACTTGGCTCCCGGGTCACCGTGATTGATGACAAAGATAAAATCGTGGTTCAGATGGGCGATGGCTCTGCAATCAAGGATGCAATTTCAAATCATCCTTGAAAGTTCAAAGCACCCCATGCCCTTACCTTAGATTCCAAAGGCAACCTTTATGTTCTTGAATGGGTAGGCGAAGGCCGTATCCAGAAGTTCAACAAAGGCTAACAAGGTATGTAACTTTAATTAAAGAGAAGAAGCTCCAGATATTGTTCTGGAGCTTCTTCTCTTTCTACCACGAGAATTTTTATTTCAGACACTTGGGCAACAGTCGAACCAGAAAGCGTTAGCGATGGTAAACAGAGCCGAAAGCGTTAGCGACGGTAAACGGAGCCGGAAGCGTTAGCGACGGTAAACAGAGCCGGAAGCGTTAGCGACGGTAAGGATGCAAACAGAGCCGGAAGCGTTAGCGACGGTAAGGAGGAATCACCCATGATGCAGGATGCCCTAGCCTACTTCATCACCTACGGAATCCGGCTGCAGTAACACAATGCAAATTAAAAAAACCGTCGCTAATGGAAAACCGTCGCTAACGCTTCCGGCTCTGAAAGACGCTTCCGGGCAAACCATCTAACGGCAAAACCGTCGCTAACGCTTCCGGCTCTGTAAGACGCTTCTGGGCTGGGTGGACCGTCGCTAATGGAAAACCGTCGCTAACGCTTCCGGCTCTGAAAGACGCTTCCGGGCAAACCATCTAACGGCATACCGTCGCTAACGCTTCCGGCTCTGTAAGAGAGGGGCACACTTTTCCTATTAAAACGAAGGGGTGAAACATTACCCGAGAATACGATTCCATCTGGCTCGGTGATAAGCAACTTTTTCCGCAGATGTCATTTTTGAAAAATCTACTTCTACCACTTTACTTGGCTTCACTTCCGAAACCAAAGCACTTACTTTCAACTTCGGTTCATCACACGGGCAGGCCTTAACCCCACCCTTACAACCACAATCGTGGTCATCCTTGGCAGCAACAACTACTGAAGAGGACTGACCAAGGGGCAAACTAATAGTGGTGCCATTTCCGGAATAATTCATTACGCCAGTGGTGATTTGCATATCATCGTTAAGGTTACGATGGGGTTTGATGTTGAGTTTCTGCAATTCGCCGTGATACGCTTTTACAGCCTCTTCGGGGGAAATTTGGCCATCTGCAAGAAGCCTAAGGAAACGAATGAAATGAAGCTGATGTTCGGCATTATTAATTTTACGACCAAAGAGAGCAGCCCGAGCGCCATACTTTTTCGCCTCTGCAAGTAATTTAAACGCATCATAAGTAGTGCCTGCAGAACCCCCTAAAACGCCAACAACCATATGGGGGTCGTAGTGAACCAACTCTTCCATTGCCTTGGGGCCGTGATAAACCACTTTCAGAAATAGTGGCCGGCCTTTGGAAGTAACGGCTGCTAAAGTTCTTACGATTGCATCATTGATAAAACCGGGTAACAAATCAGGGCGAACAGCATTATTAAGGTTGGGGTCAAACACTTCCAGAAAGTGCCTGAAGCCTTTTTTCTCTGCATCGATACGAAAGTTTTTGTATTCTTCAAGCGCTGCCCGATCACAATTAGAATCGTTATTAAAAGTAAGACTATAAAGACCAAGATTAACGCCTTTTGCTCTTTCAAGGGGAGAGCAATTCCATTTTCCGCATTGAATATGATCCAGCGTTGCGGTACGAAAAGGCAAGGCTGGTTGCGTTGCTAATACACCACCTCGAAAAATGTGAATGTCGGTAGTATCGTTGGCACGGGCAGCAGGGGTAATTGGGCTTTTATCGAAAAGCTTTTGCTGCAGCGCCATCACCTCTGCGGTACTCGCAGACATAAGCATAATATCGACAAGTTTTTGCTCAATAATTTGAGTAATCATATCGCGAAATTCAGACAGACTACGGTACTTAGTTTCTTTAGAATGCGCTTCAGGCGATTTCCCCAATGCTGCAATACCAAGAGCCATATCAGGGTCTTTAGCATCGGCAAGGATAAAATCCTTGTTGAGCGAAGGGTTTGCGTGAATACGCTGGAGTTTAATATCTAAAGATTTTAAAGTCACTCCTCATCCTCCGTGAGAAAGTCGTCGCCTAGTTTGAGGGCCTGCCTTTTTTGCTCAAAAAACTTAGCAGCACTATCAGCATCTTTGAAACGCTTTTCCTTAATGACTGAATCCAATTCGGAAGATTCTGGGTAGGTTACTGAAAAAAGAGAATCATCAAGCCGGGTAATATCTAAACCGCCACCAATGCTTATGGTGTAGCCTGGGGCAAGTGAAATCAGACTAGCGATAAGTTTAACATCATCCATAATTAATATTTCCGAGAAGGCTGCCAAGCAGATCTAGGAAGATTCTTAGCAGTGGAGGAAGGATTAATGGTAGAAGAAGCGTTTAAGGGAAGGGAATTACCTAAACCAATCCGAGCTTCGACCTGATCAATAATATCGCGTAAAAGTTTACCCGATTGCTGAATTCCAACGCGTTCTTTAGGGGTAAGAGCAAGTTCAATAACTTTACGAACCCCGCCACAACCCACTTCCGTTGGAACAGAAAGTGCAACATCGTGTACGCCATACAAACCATTTTGCAATGAGCTAACAGGCAGAATTTTTCTGCTATCAAGAATAATCGATTGAACAACTTCCGCAATTGAAACTCCCACTGCAAACCCAGAACCACCTTTCAACTTAATCATAGTTGAACCTGCAGTTTTCGTTTCCTCAAAAGCATCTTTCAAAAGTTGAGGATTACAACCAGGCCATTGCTCGAGTGGCAATCCTGCAACCGTTGCACTCGACCAAATAGGAACCATACTATCGCCGTGTTCACCTAATAATAAGGCTTGCACCTGAGTAGGAGGAACCGCAAGACGCTTAGCAAGATGGCTACGAAAGCGAGCGGTATCTAAAACCGTGCCAAGCCCCATCACCCGTTTGGGATCAAGCCCAGATCTTTTTGTAGCAAGGTAAGTCAGCACATCAACGGGGTTACTTACCACAACGAGGTAAGAATTTTCTTTAAGGCCGGCAGACTTTGCTTGTTCAAGGAGGTTTAAAAAAAGATCAACATTTCGGTTGATAAGATCAAGTCGGCTTTCGTCAGGTTTTCTGCGTAACCCCGCGGTAATGACAATCACATTACTAGAAGAAACATCATCCATAGTGCCAGCGGTAATGCGTTGATCTGCGACTAAACAAGAGCCTTGAAGAAGGTCGAGGGCAACACCCTGAGCAAGATCTTTATTAGCATCGATAATGCAAATATGACTTGCAGAGCGTCCGAATTGGAGGGCGTAAGCAGCCATACTTCCGACGAGACCACCGCCGCCAATAATACTTACCTTCATAGGAAAAATCTCCAAGAGTCAAAGTTATTCGGGAGGAATCTGTGGATCTTGCTGTTCTTTTTGTTGTTGTTCTAAATGATATTCGGTAACTTTTTTCAGGTCGCGCTGGACAGCAAAAACTCCAATTCTAAGAAGTACAATGCCAATACAAGCGACCCAAGAAACCCCAAGTACGATTTTAATAAGCAGGGTATAATGATCCCAATCACCTTCATAAATGCCTTTAGCAAGAAGGATGGAGGTAGTAATCAGCGTGGTAGATGCAACAATAATGAGGCTAAGCGCTGAAAAAAAACCTGTTTTATCCTTCTTTAAACTGAACATCTGTTTTACCCGCCTTTAATTAATTCGTTTCTTAAGCTGCAGAACCTTTAAGCGCTGCCATCACCTGATCAGTGATTTTCTTGACCAACGCATCAATATCAATGTTAGCAGGTGCAGCGGGCATTGCATTCTTCGCATTGATCCAAGCATCTTGCTCTTCCACAGGAAAAGCAACATGTTCGGGCTGAAACTTAGTGTACCCTTCATTGAAGCAGTTTTCACCACGCAGTTCACAATTACTATTTTTAAACCGAACATCATCAAAACCAAGTTTCTTTTTCAAGTCGAGTAACTCTTGCGTTTCCTTGGTAGAGAAATAATTGACCCGGCCTAACTGCCTAGAAAGAAGCAGAATTCTACAGTAGGCATCAATGATTTCCGTATTGAAGTAAGCTTTTTCAAGGTCGGGGCCGAAGGTGATAGTGCCGTGGTTTGCAAGTAAGATGGTATTACAATCCTTGACATAAGGGATGATAGAGTCCGCAAATTTCTGACCGCCCGGAGTTACATATATTGCGGTTGGAACCTCACCCAGAAAAACTTCCACTTCGGGAAGAATTGCCTTCGGTATTGGCTCGTGCGCAACTGCAAAGGCTGTTGCGTGTGGCGGGTGGCAATGAACTACACCATTAACATCAGGTCTATTTTTATAAACCGACAGGTGTAGAAGAATTTCGCTTGAACGCTTGCGAACGCCTGCAAGTTGTTTACCTTCATAATCAACCTTACAAATATCTTCGGGCTTCATATACCCCTTCGATACCATCGTGGGAGTGCAAAGTAATTCTTTATCGTTCAAACGAATAGAGATATTTCCATCGTTTGCAGCAGCAAAGCCTTTGTTGTAAAGCCTGCGCCCGATTTCGCAGATTGTTTCTTTAAGTTTGTATTCATTCGTGTACATAAATCTATCCTTATTTTAGTAAGAGTTACAGTAAGTTTTTGTTTAACAATTCTATCTGGTCAATAATCAAAGCAGCGTAGGCATCCACTGGTTTCTTCAAAGGGTGAAAAGGCGCTGCAGCTTCTCCCCCTTCACTAAACCCAATTTTCGTTCCAATTCCTGATCCTAAATTGTCATAAATTACAAGGTCTTCGCCATCTGCTTTAGCATCGGCACGAAGCGCCTCTAAGCTATAAGGAACCCCGATAATCCAACGCGACCCAACCAGCAAGGGGTGGACTCTTGACAATGTTACCGATCCTATTACCTCAGCTATGCGCATCGAGACTCTCCAAAATTACTTGGTTTATTTCTGGGCAAGCTTTAACCTGAATCATTAATTGCAACATCTGCTTAATTTCAAAGTAAGTTCGACCGGGCATTTCAACCGCTATCAAATTTGCCCCTAATGATTCCATAGCTCTCTTTGCTTGATGCATACTGCTTACTGCAGCAGCACGAATTCCAGAAAGTTTATTAGCTGCACAGGCAGCAGCTTCGGGCTGTTGGCAAAATAACACAGCGCTTCTTACCTCACCTTTCACGACTTTCTCTCCTGCTTTCTTCCCTAATTCTAACGACCCAGTTCCTTGGCTTAATTCTAATCCTTGCAAACCATATCCTTCTCGGGCCAACGATAACACCGCACTGATTAATAGCGGGTACAGGCCATCTTGATCGTATCCCAAACTTTGTTGCTTAGCAGGTTCTCTTCGCACCAAAGAAATTCCCAACCTTCGCATTTCTTCCCGAGCGCAAGGCGTTAATACCACTTTTTCAGCAACCACTAATTCTCTTAAATTAGGGCCAAATCGATGCAGGTCGGTTAAAGCAAGCACAGAACCCAACCATTGCTGAACCGGATCACTCATACATCACACAAACCCATCACCATCCAGCGCACGGGGGAATCTTTTCGTTTCATTATATCCCGAATTGCCCCACCTTCACTGGTGATAATCACATTAGAACCAACAGCAGCACCAAGGTGATCTATAACTAATATTGGTTCGCCATCGGCTTTGCCACTAACCTGCAAAGGCTGAATAATAGCAAGCTTCCAACCCTTCAAACTAGCGTGCTTGACTGTTGCTGTTGCAGTGCCAACCACGGTGCCTATTTGCATAAATAGTTCCTAGATAACCCGCATCGAACCAACGGTGGTCGAGCGTCTTTGTCGGGTAAAAGTAAGTGGGGTGGTAACACCTTCACCCGTAGGAGTAGCAATACTAAAGCTTAAGTATCCTTCGCCCCCGCTACCTAAACCTGCAACACTTGCACCATTTTGTATGTAAAGTGTCGTATCCATTTCACGACCCATACGGGTAATGGTTTCAATATTACGAGAATGAATAATGCTGGTGTGTTTGAAACCATGTTCATATTTTTTTGCAAGTTCGATGGCAGTATCCACATCTTTGGTTTTAACAAACGGGACAAAAGTCATCATCTGTTCTGTGGGAACGAAAGGATTAAATTCATCGGTTTCGCCAAAGAGAAGTTCGGTATCAGCAGGGACAGAAAGCCCTATTTTTGCAGCTAAAAACGCAGCATCTTGACCGATAAGTTCTTTGGCAGGAACCATATATTTCTTATCTTCTGATGGATGAAATGCTATTTTCGTTAGCGCTTCCACCTGAGCTTGATTCAGCCTAACCGCTTTATGTCGGGTCATAGCTTCCATCAATTCTTCAAAGATACTTGCAACAGCAAAAACTTCCTTCTCACCTATGCATAACAGGTTGTTATCATAGGCAGCCCCCGCAATGATACAGCGAGCTGCGTTATCAATATCAGCGGTTTCATCAACAACTACAGGTGGGTTTCCAGGGCCTGCGACAATAGCACGCTTAGGGCTTCGTAACGCGGCCCTTCCTACTGCAGGGCCGCCTGTGACACACAACATACGAACATCCTTGTTATCAAAAATAGCTTGAGCAGTTTCCAAGGTTGGCTTTTCAATAATGGTGATGAGGTTATCAATACCAATAGCAGCACGAATAGCTTGGTTAAATAAGCGGACACCCTTAGTAGCAATTTTAACGCCTGAAGGATGAGCGTTAACGACAAGGCTATTACCCGAAGCCAACATATTGATGGCATTGCAAGCAAGGGTAGGAAGAGAATGGGTGACGGGTGTGATCACGCCAATGACGCCAAAGGGAGCAAATTCTTGAAGAGTGATGCCATTTTCGCCGCTAAAAGCTTCGGTTTTAAGAAACTCAACACCCGGAATGCGATCCGCAATCAGCTTTAACTTTTCGATTTTATGAGCGAGCTTACCGATTTTGGTTTCTTCGAGTTCTTCACGGCCTAACTCATCGGCGCGTTCAAAACAAATTTTGCGAACGCAGGCCACAGCTTTTCTGCGATCTTCAAGCCCTCTGCGTTCAAAGGTGCGCTGTGCAAGCATCGCTGCAGCAACTGCAGATTCAACATCTGCAAAAACTCCATCGGTTCCAAGCTTGGTTGATGCATTCGACATTGCAGCACCTGGAACTTTTATCTGAGCTAAAACCTGCTGCACCACGCTTCTTACTAATTCATCTGTCACTTGCATAGAAATCCCCTTTTGAATCTTGATGTTGTTTCTTGCTGTTTACTTTTTAGAAGAAGCACTAAACACAGTTTTATTATGCACGCTCACGGTATCTACAATGCCAATGATGGTAGCATCAACAGGAAGTTTTTCAGTTTCTGGAGTTAGCCTTGCACTAGAACCTTGAACGATAAGAACCATTTCATCAAGCCCGGCTCCTACCGTGTCGACCACGACAAAGGAACGGCCCGTACCAATCAATTTTTCAAGATTGGCGGGGTCAACGCGCAGAGGTTCAACAATCAGGAGTTTATGCCCGACCATAGAAGAAACCTTTTGGGTTGCAACCACCGTTCCTGTGACGCGTGCCACAAACATAAAAAACTCCTTATTTGAGTCTGCCTTGGATCAGTTGCAGTATTTCTTTGTTATCGGGGAAGCGGAACTGTTCGTGTTTGCTGAAGATTTTATCATCATCGACAATGACATCGAAAACCCCGCCTGATCCTGTTTTTTGATTAACCGTAACTTTATCGCCAAACGCTTTTTCGATAGCTCCCGCCAAACTGGCGGAAAAATTTCGGTACCCTCAAGAGGTACAATAAGTAATTTCTACTTTCATCTGATTCTCCTTTAATGACTAGTTAATAAATCCCTTGACTGCCTTGCTACCACCAACTCCTCATTGGTAGGCATAATCCAAATCTGTACTTTGCTATTGGCAGAATGAATAGCAACTTCGCCCTTGGCAGAATTATTCTTCTCTTCATCTAGGTGAATGCCAAAACCTTGAAGGTTTTGACAAACCCCAGAGCGCATTGTTGAAGAATTTTCACCAATACCGCCTGTAAAAACTAAGGCATCTGCAGCGCCCAACAGAACCAAGTAGGCGCCTAGATAATGGCGCACCGATGCAATGAATACATCCAGTGCCAGTTTAGATTTCGCATCTCCTGCTAAGGCTGCTTGTTCTAAATCTCGCATATCCTTCTTGCCACCCGAAAGGCCCATAAGACCACTGCGATTAGCAAGGTCGTCTAAAATCTGGTCTAGCGACTTTCCAGTTTCTCGAAGCAGAACAGGCAGAGCAAAAACATCGAAATCACCAACCCGATTGTTGTGAGGCAATCCAGATTGCGGGCTCATTCCTAAACTATTCGCAACCGATTTTCCCGAATCAATTGCGCACACCGAACTAGAACCTCCCAAATGAAATGAAATGATCTTTGCCCGGGGATTTTCTAGCAAGCCACTTGCGTGCATCGCTATATAACGATGGCTAGAACCATGAAACCCCCAACGCTTGATTCCATACTTTTCAATCCATTCGAATGGGACAGCGTAAAAGCGTTCTGCATCTGAAATGGTTTGATGAAAGCCAGTTTCAAAAGCTGCGATTAAAGGAATCTCGGGCAATTTTTCTCCCAGCAATCGCATCGCTTGAATGTAGGGCGGATTATGAGCGGGTGCTACTTCAGCATATGCTTCCATTGCTTCCAACACTCTTGCATCCACTCGCTGGGCCCCACTAACACCTTTAGCGTGAACCGCTTTAAATCCTATCGCTGCTAGTTCACTCGGATCTTTCAAGCAATTCCTTTGCGACAGTTGTTCTAAACAAAGCCTCACCGCAGCGGCGTGATCCTTCGCAACCAATGTAGCATCTAGGCGCGTTCCACCTGACTCGACAAAGCAAGGTGAAGAATCTGCCCCTATTCTTTCCACACCACCTCGAGCAATAAGCTTTTCGCTGGAACTATCATCCTTCGAGATAGCCCCAGAAGGCATATCAAAAAGCTTATACTTAAAGCTGGTGCTACCTAGGTTTGCCACCAAGATCTTCATCAGACGCTTCCTTTACTTACCAAGAAAGAATTCGAGGACATCTTTCTCGGGGCGGGGAATTACATGGGCGCTTACCAGTTCGCCATTTGCGGTAGCTGCCTGTGCACCTGCATCGACTGCAGCGCGAACAGAACCAACATCGCCACGCACAAAGGTACAAACAAAGGCATTACCAATTTGTATCTGTCCTGCCAAAGTAATATTTGCAGCTTTTAACATTGCATCGGTGCTAGCAATAGCAGCGATATAACCTTTAGTTTCGACCATACCAAGGGCTTCAGCCTGACTTCGATTCGCAACAGTAGCCATTTCTATATCCTCTTTTCTAATTGTTAAGGTTGAAGGGTTAGCTTCCTGCTTTTCGTTCGGGAAGCAAAGTACTGATGTCTTCGTGTGGTCTAGGGATAACCTGGACTCCAACGACTTCGCCAACGCGGCTAGCAGCCGCTGCGCCAGCATCTATCGCAGCTTTTACAGCTGCAACATCGCCAACAATCATAGCGGTTACCAAACCGCTTCCGATTTTTGTCCAACCAACCAACTTTACATTTGCTGCTTTCAGCATCGTATCGCTGGCTTCGATCAAAGGTACCAAGCCTCGGGTTTCGATCATCCCAAGGGCTTCCATATTAATTGCCATTTTCCAACCTCCTTTTCACGATTTAGATACTTTCCGTCACGCCCGGAAAGTTTCCTCATCGCATTAGTTCAAACCCGGTTGCCCGAGCATAATTACACGCGTTTCCTTCATCGGTATCGATATGCACTTCCAGCTTGGAGGCATCTGCCACCCTGCAAAGAAGGTTTTCGAAAACCACGGCACAATCGCTTTTCACGCGCAGATTTATGCGATCGCCGTCTTTTACCTTGTAAAACGAAGCATCCGAGGGGCCCATATGAATATGGCGTTCGTGACGAATCACTCCTCGGGCTAGGTGTATCATTCCAGCGGGCCCAAGCAAGTAACAGCCTAAGCTGTCTCGATGGTCACCACTTTTTCTTACGGGTATATCCAAACCCAACTGAACCGCATCCGTGAAAGCCAGTTCAACCTGACTATGATCACGGCAAGGCCCTAGGATGCGAAGGTTGGTGATCATTCGGTGTCTAGGACCGATGATCGTAACCGTTTCTTCTGCTGCGAAAAAACCATCTTGATATAAAGACTTATAAACTCTTAGTTTGTGCCCTTTTCCAAATAATCGCTCGAGGTCTTCTTGGGTCACATGAGCGTGCCTGGCAGAAACATTCACCAACAATGGATTAGGCTGGCCAGGCAATGAAGTTATCTTGGCTACCGGGGCTTTACTTATCTGATTAAGAACGGCCTGCCTTACCAGTTGTTCGATTAAGCCCCGCTCGGGAACCATCAGATTGTTTTGTGCTATGACACTCATCCGCCAAACTCCTCAATATCGCCAGCAACAAGGAGCCTCGCTCCGGTTTGTGCCAACATTAGTTTTTTTCTTTCTTCCAACTTGCGATCAACCACAAGCAAGTCGATTTCAGTCCATTCACATAAAAACGCCAACGCTGTTTGCCCAACTTTAGTGTGATCTGCTAGCACCACCACCTCATCAGCACAACGCATCATCTCTCGCTCGGTCTCAACCAAAAGAAGGTTGCTATTAAATAAACCTCGCTCTGTTACCCCACTCACGCTTAAGAGTGTCTGATGAACATGGAGATCTTGCATCATCCGGACGGTAAACGGCCCAAGGGCCACACCAGTTTTAGGGTAAATATACCCACCCAATAAAACTAAATCGGTCTCCCTGCTTCCAGCAAGAAGGGTAGCAATAGGCAAGCTATTGGTAACCACCTGCAAAGACCTACCAAGAAGAAGTCGGGCCACTTCAAGGGTTGTAGTTCCGCCATCTAGGAGAACGGTATCGCCATCGCGAACCCGATTAACAGCAGCCCTAGCGATGGCTTTTTTCTCATCAAGTTGGGCATCAATGCGTTCTTCTAACGGGGGAAAGCTCGAACCATCACCGACGAAGATAGCTCCGCCGTGCGTCCGGCGAAGCTGGCCTTGTTGGTGCCAAAAATCGAGGTCCCGCCTCACGGTGGATTCGGAGACCTGAATTTGGAGGGCAAGGTCGGCAAGGGTGGCAAAGCCACGAGTGCTGACCAGGTCTAAAACCCGCTGGCGTCTTTCTTCAACGATCAAGGTTGCCTCCTGCAAGAAGCTGAAAGATACTTACCAGTACCTATCAGATTATTTCATTTTATGTCAACTAGCATTCACTAGTCAAGCTATTATTCCCAAATTTCGACATTATTCTTCCAGAACATTGCAAATTCTTCCTTATTTCACTCTTTTTCTCCCCTTCGCCCCCGTTATCTTCCCTTTTTCCCTTCTTTAGTTTAAACTAATTCCGGTTGTATCGACTTCCCTCGGATTCTTTCTCCTATGAACACAAATTACGGTCTAGTTTTTGTCTATAATGCCGACAATGGCTTCTTTAACCTCATCGCTGATATCTCCCACAAAATCCTTTCTCCTAGCACTTACCCTTGCAACCTTTGTGCATTAACACATGGCACCTTTAATATGCGCAAGGAATGGAAAGATTTTCTTCATAAAATTAAAGCTCCCCTAACCTTTCTGCACCGAGATGAATTTCGCAAGCAAAATGATCCGAATATCCAATTGCCTGCCATTTTTCTTAAAGACTTGCGCTCTGGGGCACTGATCCCATTTATTGATACTACTGCTTTGAAATCCCTGACTGGAATTGAAGACTTGAAAAAGTTGCTGAACGAAAAAATGACCTTTGAAGACTTACTTTAATCTGCAAAATTATTCCACTTCTCGGAGGCTTTCGTCTAACATAAAATTATGCAATCAAACGATTTAATTTATCTGGATTCAAATTCTACCACGCCACTTTTACCCGAAGTCTGGGAGGCAATGCACCCCTTTGCAACTTTGCAATTCGGAAATCCATCCAGTAGCCACGCTGCTGGTCGTTGGGCACGCAAAGCATTGGAAGATTCCCGCGAAGAAATTGCCTCTCTTCTTAACGCCTTCCCCGATGAAGTAATCTTTACCAGTGGTGCGACCGAGGCCAATAATCTTGCAATTACAAGCGCAGTTTCTGGTCTTTCGGGAAATATTATCGCTTCTCAAATTGAACACGCTTCCATCTCGGAGCCCCTAAAAACCCTTGAAAAACAAAGTTTTGATTTACGCTGGCTAGGGAACGGCCCCTCTGGAAAAACCAACCTCGACCAACTTATGTCTCTCGTTGATAGCACCACTAGGCTTGCAACACTTATGGTTGTGAACCACGAAACTGGGGTAAAACAGCCTGTTGAATTGCTTGGTTCCGAGCTACAAGGAAAGACTTGGGTTCATACGGATGCGGTGCAAGCAGTTGGCAAAATGAGGGTCGATTTTCATAGGCTTTGTGTCAATTCTCTTAGCCTTAGTTCCCATAAATTTCACGGCCCAAAAGGGATTGGCGCCCTTCTTGTTCGCAGAGGAACCGTTCTTAAACCTATGCTTTTGGGGGGGCACCAGCAAAAGGGTTTAAGGCCAGGAACCGAACCGGTGCAACTTGCGGTAGGAATGGCTTGTGCTTTAAGAATAGCAATGACAGAACTACTTATTAGAAAAGAAAAAATCACTCTTTTACGCAACTCCTTTTTCAACGAAATTAAAACTCTTGTGCCCAATGTTGTCTTAAATGGCGACACCGACCCAGACCTGCCCTATACCCTAAACCTTGGTTTTCCAGGTTTAAAAGCAGATATTCTTTTAATGCGATTAGACCTTGCAGGTGTCGCCTGCTCTACGGGTTCAGCTTGTTCTAGCGGGTCTCTTTTGCCTTCCCCTGTATTACTTGCAATGAAGGTTGGCCCCGACATTTTAAAATCTTCAATGCGCTTTAGCTTTGGAATCCACCTTGATGTAAATCAGGTGATTGAAGGTGCGAGAAGAGTAGGAATTGCGGTCAAAGCGTTAAGAAATTACGATTCATCAAAGTAAGATAATTATGAAAGAATCATAAATTTTGCTTAGAATCCTTGGTTAGGATTGCAAGTTAAGCCCAGAGAAAGTAGCATAAATGAAGTCAGCTGCTGCTTTTTCTCACCCAATTAGCTTTATCAGGATGATAATGACAACGCCTCATTCGCCAAGACTAAGTTTCCCCGAACACCGGCTTGCCAGACAATCTCTGGAACGCTTAGGGAAATTATTATTGGTGCGAACGCCCAAGCGAATCGATTCTATTTGCTTATTGCAGGGGCCATCGGGGTCGGGCAAATCTAGACTATTAGGTTCTTTATGTCGAAAAGTTTTAAAAGTTTCAACCAATAAAACTATTCAGATAATGCGTGCTTCCGATTTTTGCACCACGCTTCGAGACGCCGAAATTAACAACCGAGATGACTATGAAATATTGCGTCATCAATTCATAGATACCGACCTATTAGTTTTGGAAGACATCCAACTTCTTAAAGCAAGAGAAGCAGATATAATTGCGCGAATTCTTGATGAAAGAACTGGGTTGCGTAATTTAACCATTATGTCTTCATCGTTGAATATCAACCAACTTGATAAATTTTCGTACCGATTTATCAACCGAATTACCTCGGGTTTAATCTTGCAATTGCCCACCCTTGGATTTGAAAGCAGAATGCTTTTTTTAGACCGGAAGTTTGAAGCATCTAGCATAAAAATTGAAACCGCTGCCCTCGAATGGCTTGCAAATCAAGCAGAAGGAAGCATTCGCAGATTACAAAGCATCTGCAACCGGGTTACAAACATGGTTCAAAACCTAGGTCATAATTCAAAAAAAATCATAAATCGAGCAGACTTAGACAGGCTTTTTTCTACCCCTGGGCAGCTTAAAAAATCCGTCAGTGTCGAATCAATTGCCAGCAAAGTAGGCAAACTTTTTCACATCACACCTAGGTCAATGCAGACTCGATCTCGCGATAAAGAAATCATCCTTCCCAGACAAATTGTGATGTATTTAGCTCGCAGACTTACGGGAATGTCGCTTCAAGAAATAGGAAAATTCTTTGGTGGCAGAGAACATTCTACCGTCCTGCACGCCTGCAAAAAGGTTGAAGATGCGCTAGATAACGACACCAATCTTTCAGGCACCATTCGCCAAATAGAACTTGATTTAGCGTAATTCAGCTTGTTCAAAACTTGTCAATACAATGTTCAGTCGCGGTTATTTCTGGTCATCTCTACACTTATCTTTTCTTCCTTCAACATTTCGACAACCAAGAGTAACCACCAATTTACATTGAAATAACAGGTTTTGCACAAGAATTTTAATATGATAACTCTATACTCACAAAGAGTTTAAATGATTTTTAAATACCTTTTTGACATCCCACTTATGGGGCTCAATAAAAGTAATAAACTATATTTATCTTTACTATTAAGAAGTATGAGAGAATGATCAGTACGAGGAATTCAGAACTATGAAGGCTATATGCAACCGTGAAGCTTTGCTCGCTGCCTGTCAGGTAGCAAGTTCAGCAATTTCATCCAAAGATGTAAAACCGATTCTGAAAAATTTTAAAGTCATAGCGGATAACGAGCGCTGTGTATTGATGGCGACCGATCTTGAATTAGGTATTCGAATCGATGTAGCGGGCGTGGTGGTAGAAGAGCCGGGCGAAGCGATTCTTCCTGCTGCGAAGTTGATTTCGATTTTGCGGGAAATGCGAGATGTAGAAATTCATTTAGAAGCCGATATTGATGCAACCCGAGTTTCGGGAAAATCAGTAGATTTTGAAATGCCTGGAGAAGACCCAGCGCATTTTCCAGATATTCCGATCTTTTCGGATGATAAATATCACGAACTAACCGCTGCTACAATGCGTGGGATGATTCGGAGGACCGTTTTTGCAGCTGCATCTGAAATGGCTCGTTACACAATGACTGGCGCCCTTTGGGAACTTGAGGATGAATCTGTTAGGCTAGTTGCAACCGATGGTCGAAGGTTAGCTTGGACCCAAGGTGTTGCATCGGTTCACGGAGGTCATTCGGTAAAAGGGCAGGCGCCCGTGGTGCCTAGTAAGGCGTTAAATTTGCTTGATCGTAATTTTTCTGATGATCAGGAAAGTATAAAAGTTTGTTTTCGTCCAAATGAAGTTTTGTTTAAGACTGAACGAGCTTTAATTTATACCAGGTTGGTGGAGGGGCGATTTCCTGATTATAAAATGGTTCTGCCTAAAAAGTCTTCTGCTAAGGCGATTTTAAAAGTAGAAATTTTTGGCGCCGCTGTTAGACAAGCTGCGATTATGGCTGATGATGAAGTCAAGAAAGTGATTTTTAAATTCAGTTCAAATAAGTTGGTGTTGCAGGCTCAAGGGGTAACCTCTGGTAAATCGAAGGTAGAAATTTCGATTGATTATGATGGCCCAGTAATTGAAATATCATTTAATCCAAGTTTTGTAACTGATTTATTAAAAGTGTTACCAAGCGATGCGGAAGTAGTATTAGACTTAATAGATTCGGTAAGTCCTGCATTGTTTAAGTTTGGGGAAGATTACAAATATTTGATTATGCCATTAACCTAAAAGGATGAGGTATAAAAATGGGGATCAAGTTTTTCAAGCCAGAAAAAGGGCCCGAAAAACTAGGTGATATACTGGCCCGCTTATTTGTCGCTAAAGGTTGGGGAAGAAAACAAGAAAGATTAAAACTCGAAAAATCTTGGGCGCAAGCCGCAGGAGTTGAATACGCGGAACACACACGCGTCTTGGTGTTAAAGCAGGGTGTGCTTGAGGTCTCGGTTGATAGTTCTGCATTATTGCAAGAGTTATCGCAGTATCAGAAAAGACCGATTATTGCCAGGTTGCGTAAGCTTTTGCCCAGCATTGTGCTGACAGACTTGCGTTTTCGCTACGGAAAAGTTTGATGATAGAAAATGGAGTTCTTTGATGACTGAAGAAAATTTGATTGAACCTAGCATTGAACCTAGCATTGAACCTAGCATTGAACCTAGCAAGGACGGCTCTGCTGAATACACCAGCGATAATGTCCAAATCCTTCGTGATGCTGATCATATTCGTCGTAGGCCAG
>Ga0335396_10000266_pt1 | contig 70407 bp, 57 predicted proteins | sample FRY02_FD_205743 | JGI IMG/M metagenome (GOLD analysis project Ga0335396, IMG submission 205743) | Freshwater microbial communities from Lake Fryxell liftoff mats and glacier meltwater in Antarctica - FRY-02 (spades assembly) (version 2) | ecosystem: Environmental > Aquatic > Freshwater > Ice >...
AATTTAACTCCAATCAATCAAAAATAGAGTTTGCTCCAATTAATTTACAGTCAGGAATTTATTTACCAGTTATTTCTGATAAAACATTTAGAAAGTCAATTTCAATTATTTATATCAAGTAGAATATCTTTCTTCTTTCCTTTCTCCTAAAAACCTGCCATGGGGCGGGTCGTGAAAATTTGTTTTTCACGGGGTTGGGTCAACAGAACTATTTATCAAATAACACCATATTACAAAACTAAACAAATCTTTCGTCTTCTCAATCAAAAAATCCCAATCAAACAAAATGCTTTTTAAATACTGATAATATTTCGGATTTTAGTTCAATCATATCAATTGTATGATTTAACTCTTTTTCGAGTGAGGTAACTTGCTTCTCTTTGATACCACAAGGAATAATGTTTTCAAATTCACTTAAATCATTATTTACATTCAATGCAAATCCATGGGATGTAATCCATCGTGAACAATGAAGTCCTATTGCACATATTTTTCTTTCATTTTCCAACCAAACTCCAGTCAGCCCATCAACTCTACCACCTTTTAGTCCATATTCTGCAATGACTTCGATAATACATTCTTCGATTTCTCTCAAAAACCAATGTAGGTCAGTTTTGTAATAAGTTAAATCGAAAATTGGATATCCAATTAATTGCTTAGGATTGTGCAAAGTTACGTCTCCACCTCTATTTGTGTAGCTTAGTTGTATGTTTTTTGAATTAAGAGTCTCCTCGTCAAACAAAATATTATCCAAACTTCCACTTTTGCCAATAGTAATTACCGATGGATGCTCGCAAAGTACAAAAACAGAGTTGTTGTTTTGCTCTCTATTCGCTAATATATTTTGAGAAATATTTTTTTGCCTTTCGGAAGATTCAATATAAGGAATTAATCCCCAGTCTTGAATTTTGAACATATTTAACCTTCTAATTGTTTTTTTAGAATTGCAATAATATTGTTTCTTCCCAATGCAGTTACTGACGAATATGGTAATATTTCTAAATTATGAATACAATTTACTAAAATTTCGTTCCATTGACTTTTACGCGTTTCGGTTATCTCTTTATTAATTTTATCGCACTTTGTCAAAACAACTAAATAAGTCATACCCATAATTTCTAACTCTTCTAATATTCCCAAATCAATTGCCTGTGGGTCGTGTCTTCCATCAATTAACAAACAAACGAACTTTAGATTTTCTCTTGTTTTCAGGTACTCAAAATTATTTTCTTTCCAATCAGCTCCAATAGATCTACCTTTTGAAGTGTATCCGAACCCGGGTAAATCAACCAAACACCAATTATCTTCAACATTGTAAAAGTTGATTTGTTGTGTTTTACCTGGTGTCATACTGACGTGAGCCAAGTTCTTTCGTCTAATTATACTATTAATTAGTGAGGATTTACCTACATTTGACCTACCAATAAAACAAATTTCTGGTAATGTATGAGTAGGGAAGTTGCCTTTATGAGCTGATGCAAAAATAAATTTTGCTTCGTATTGCGATTTTGCCATTTTTTACTTTTTTTTTACTTTTTTTACTCAAAAGACTAAAATGTTCTTTTATTGTTGTAAAATAAATTGTAACTTTTCCCTAAAATAATGTATATTACATTATAGACCGTTGCAAATTATAAATATGTATTGGGAAATGGTTTGTTATATAAAGTCAAATTAACTTTAAAATTAAAAAAAAGAACATAATTAATAAAAAATTTAATAATAAATGAGGTAAGTTATGAAAATGTTATACCAATTTAGAATAATAATAGTATTATTCTTATTAATAAGTGGGTTTGACAATTCCTTTGCAAGCGAAGGATCTGGAAGAGTCATAGGTGGTAATGCCAATGAAGTTAGAATATTAAGAGTTAGCGAAGATGATGTATTGTACGCTGGGATTTGGGGAGATGGTTTGTATCGCTCTTTGGATAAAGGCGTAAATTTCTCCAAAATAACTAATGGAATTACTGGTAAGTATATCAACTATATTAGTTTTTTTGGGACCAATACAATCTTAATCTCAACTGCTGACGCAGGGATTTTTATCTCTACAAACGGAGGTGCTGCATTCACTCCTACAAATGCTGGATTAGTTAGACTTAATTCAAAAGTCGTAATCGCCAAAACTGCTGATACATTATTTGCAGGTACTTATGGTGATGGGTTTTTTATGTCCGTTGATGGTGGTGCTAATTGGATACAAAAAAATCCAGCTTTAAACTACCAAGACATAAATGACATCTGCGTAACTAAAACAGGTAGAATAATTGTTGGCACTTATGGCGGTGGAATTTATAAATCCGATGATAATGCACAAACATTTAGCAGAAATGTCGGTGGCATAACTCTAAAATATTCTAATCGTATATTTAAACTAAAAAATGATAAAATAGTAATAGTTGGTCAAAATAGTGGAGTTTATTTGTCGGAAGATAATGGACAAAGTTTTTTTGAAAATGTTGTTACTTTAGATAGTGAATTAAAAGATAGAAATATTATGGATGTTGTATTTGCAAATCCTAATTTACCTTCTATTGTCGAAGAGCCAGTTGTTGCAACAAGATATAGAGGTATATTCTATTATGATTCTAGAGTTTATCAAGATTGGAGACAAGCAAGCGTGTTTTCTGGTGGTGTAAATTCAATCGTTAAACTTAAAGATGGTACTTTATTAGCAGCAATACCAGCAAGAGGAATTGTTAAAAGTACAAATAATGGTAAAGATTGGACAATAAATAGTTTATGGTCTGGAGATAAAATATTAAAATTATTCTCAGGTGGTACTACTTTTTATAATTATCTTAGATTCACAAATGAATTAACTAGAACAACTGATATAGGCACAACTTGGTCAACTAACTTAAATGTTGGTGGCTCGAATATTGTTGCTGCAGCAGCTTTTAGTAATTCTATTTTTATGATTGAAACTTCTGGTCAAATCAAAGTTTCTAATGATAGAGGTGATAATTGGAATGCAAAAGACCCTGGTGTCAGAACAACTGATATTGCAATTTCTCCATCAAATCCTTTGGTAGCAATTGCACTGAATCATCCAGAACCAGGTAGTGGAATGCCACCACCTCCGCCACCAATACAAACACATATTGTAAGAACAACAGATGGTGGTTTGAATTGGACAAACTTAGGTAATAAAATTGCAGGGTTAAATGCTAAAGTTACTATCTCTCAAAACGCATATATATATGTTTCTGTTGATAATTTCTCTGCTCAATCTTTAAATGTTATATTCCGTTCAACCGATGGTGGAAATACATTTACTCAAACTGGATTTAATAGTCAAGTAAGCGAAATATTACAAATCAGAGATATTAAATGTGATCCTGATAATAAAGTTTATGTTGCAACAAATGATGGTTTATATATCTCTTCAAATAATGGAACCACGTTTACCAGAAATAATTTAGGTATGGCAGCAGGTGCCTATGAAACTCCATCTGTTAATGTATTAGCTATTAAAAATGCTAACGAGTTCTTTGTTGGATTAGATGGTGATTTGGGTGTATATAGAACGTCTAATGGTGGTGTCAAATGGGACTCACTTATAAATACAAGTATTGTAGCTAAAGACATTAGAGGTATGGCTGTTAATACCGCTGGAGACGTCTTATTCTCTACTAATTCAATTTATAAAATTGTAAACCCTGCACAAATGGGTGTACCAACTTTGGCTACTCCTAACAATAATGTTAATAATATAGATTTTTTACCTGAATTAACTTGGAATTTATCATCAAAAGCGGATATGTATGAATTTCAAATTTCTGATGATAGATTTTATGGACTCATACAGGAAACATCTACTCAAGCTGCTCCAAAATGGAAAATCACTAGAGATTTAGCACCTAATACTAAATATTATTGGAGAACAAGAGGCAAAGCAAATGCTTCTCTAAGCACATGGAGTACCGAAAGATCATTTACTACAAAATTAGCTAAACCTGTTCTTCTAACTCCAACAAATTTAAAAAGAGGCGTGAAAACATTGCCTACATTTACTTGGAATAAGACTGATGGCGCTGATAGTTATATTTTAGAAGTTGCTGAAAAATTAGACTTTGCAACAAAACTATTCACTAATGACAAATTAACAGACACAATAACTACAATTAATGTAAAATTAAAAACATTAACTACATATTATTGGAGAGTTAGAGCAATTGCCAAAAATGGTAATACAAGTGATTTCTCTGAAGCATTTGAATTCTTTACTGTCTTGCCTCCACCTTCTTTAGTTTCACCTAAAGATAAATCTGCAAAAATGCCTATAGATATAAATTTTACTTGGACAAAAGCACTTACTTCAGAAGATGCTTGGATTGAAGTGGGGTCTTCACCTGACTTAAAAACTGGTAATTTCTATGTTGGTAAAGCTGAAGAATTAACCGGACACTTCTTGTTTGATTTTGAGTTTAACAAAACTTATTATTGGAGAACTTATGCTTCTAATGAAGATGGTGTAAGTGATTACTCAGAAACTTGGTCATTTACTACTACAATACCAGGGGTTGATTTATTAACTCCAAGTAATAAAGATAAAGCAATTGTATTGACACCAACTTTAACTTGGAAATTAATTAACAAAGCGACAAGATACAAAGTACAGTTAGCTAAAGATTCTTTATTTACAAACTTAATATATACAAAAGATAGTACTGAATTAAATAACGTTGAATTAACTGATAATTTAGAACCATTTACTACTTACTATTGGAGAGTACAAACTTATGTACAAGGATTAGTTGGAGAATGGTCAAAAACTTGGAGTTTTAGAACAGAATTACCTCTAACTACTCTAACTGAACCAGCACTTGGCGACTCAAATCAAATCATTAATTCATTATACCTAAGATGGCAAAAACCATTAGGTGCATTAAAGTATGATGTTAGAGTTGATACAAAAAATACATTTGATACCCCAGATTTGGTTACAAAAAATGATTGGGATTTTGTACAATTTGACTTATATAATCTAAAATATAAAACTATTTATTATTGGAGTGTAAGGTCAATTAATGGTACCGAAAAGTCTGCTTGGTCAGAAACTTGGTACTTTACTACTAAACCAGACCCAAGTAGTGTAATTGATGACAATGGTAATTTTGAAATTGATATATTTCCAAACCCAACTCAATCATTAGCTAATATTTCTTTCAAAATCAAAGAAAATGCAGAAATTAGTTATGATATATTAAGTGTTACTGGTTCTTTGATTGAATCAAAAAATCTTGGATATTTTGATAAAGGAAATGTAATAGTTCCTATGAATACCAATACTTTGGCAAGTGGTACTTATTTAGTTCAATTCAAAATAATTTCTAATGGCAAAGAAATTATATTGATTGACAAACTAAACATCACTAAATAATATAAATAAGTAATTAAGACTAATTGGTATTATTAAATCAAATAATATTAATATAAATAATTTACAAAATATTATACATTTGAGAGATAATCTAAATTATGATTATCTCTCTTTTGTTTTTAATTCAATATTTTATATTTCAAAATATGTTAAAGAATATGTTAAAGAATATGTTAAAGAATAATATAATAAAGTTATTACTAATTTTAATAATTTCGATTATTAATTATAGTTGTAATCCAGATATAGCTGACAGCCCCATAGCTGAAAAGCTAAAAAGAGATAGAGAAATTATAGGTACGTTAAATAATAAAATGGTATTTAGTATCGATGGCAAAGAATGGATTTCGGATAATTCATCAAGGGCTTTCTTTAGAGATAGTGGAATTGAAATTGTTTCTTCACAATGGATTCAAGACAGATCTGTTATTGAAACCCTAAAATTATTTATTTACCTCGACAATCAAGAATTAAAAAAAATAAATTATATTATTTCAAAACTTGAAATCATAGATAATGATAATTTGAAAATTAATTTTGGACAATTTAGAATTTACCCTTATTCCGCTCCGATAAAAAATATTAATTATTATAATAGTCAAATTGGGAATATTGAAATAATTGATTTTGACAGCACCTATATTGCTGGTAAATTTAATTTAGATTTGTTTGAGTTTCAAGTAGATAGTTCTAAAAATATTATTATAAAAAATGGATATTTCAAAATTAATATTATAAAGTAATTTTTATAATGAAATATTCTTAATAAAAAATATAATATATATTAAACAAATAAATCATAATGTTTATAACAAATGTTTTTATTATTTAGAAACACTTTGTATATTGTATTAATAGGTTTTTAAAATTTTTAAAAGACTTTTTTCATCGTTAAATTAATTCAAAGGTGCTGTTATATGAAAATTTTTATTACAACTTTTGCTTTGTTTTTATTTTTGATAAATTCAGGGTTTTCTCAAGATGATCCAGGTGCACTAAAAGTGCCGAATCAGGATTTTGGACTTGGTATTCAAAAAAATGAGCACAATGATATTGGATTTGTGTTGACTTATGCTTTTACTCCATCTATTCATATCGGTACTCAACTTGGACTTGTATATGATACTGGTTATGAAAATTATGATGGAGGTTTAAATTTTAACTTTTCTCCTTTTGTTAAGTATTTCTTAGAAAATGAAGGCAATTTGAGACCATTTGTTATGGGTGGATTTAATATCACATCAACTTCAAAAGCGGATTTCGATAATCCACTACAAGCAAAAACTAGAACAGTAAACAGAGAACAATTTTATGTTACAGTTGGTGGAAACTGGTTCCCTTACAAATCAATCGGTGTTTATGGTGGATTTAAGTTCTTCGAATTTAATACTGATAACAGCCGAATATATGCAGGATTTGGAAGTCCAACTATTGGTATAGATTGGTGGTTCTAATTCTTATATTTTGCTAATATTTAAAATATTCAACTTCCCAAAAGACTAACTTCAAAAAAGTTAGTCTTTTTTTTATTAATATTCAGAACAAAATTATTTATTTGAATAATATATTTAATTTTATACGTTAATATAACAAGTGTTATCTTAAAACAATTATTTTTAAATATTATTCAAAGGAATAAAATGGAAAAAAATGTAATAATGGTTTTGGTCGGAATTGCTGTAGCTTTGTTATTTGTTTTTAAAACAAATTTATTTAGCGGTGAAGATGGCTTCAAATCAATTTCATCAACTGAACTAAAAGAATTAATCAAAAGTAAAAAAGTAGAACTTATAGATGTACGTACAAAAAGTGAGATAGATGAAGGTTATATCAAAGGAACTAAAATATTTATTGATTATAACTCAAGTGAATTTGATACAAAAACTCTAAAATTAGATAAATCTAAAACTTATGCTGTATATTGTAAATCAGGTGGTAGAAGTAGCGGTGCTGCTAAATTCATGGCTAAAAATGGGTTTACTAATGTCTTGAACTTAAAAGGTGGAATTACGGGTTGGGATGGAGAAATTTCTAAATAAAATTAAACTTTTTGCATAAATATTTTTATTTTTATTATATTTATCGATAATTTTAAATAAATTGATAATTGTAATTATTAAAAAAAAATAAAATTACTAAAAAAAATGAAAAAAATTATAGAATGTGTTCCTAACTTTTCTGAAGGAAGAGACAAAAGTATAATAAATGCTATCGCAGATGCTATCAAAAATACTGACGGTGTTAAGTTATTAGATGTTGACTCTGGGTATTCGACAAATCGCACTGTCTATACTTTTGTAGGTGATGAAAAAAGCGTAATCGAAGGTGCATTAGCTGCATCAAGAGTAGCTTACAAATTAATTGATATGAATAAACAAAAAGGTGAACATCCAAGAATGGGTGCTTTGGACGTCTGCCCTTTTATTCCTGTCAAAAATGTAACAATGGACGAATGTGTCGAATGTTCCAAAGAATTTGGTAAAAGGTTAGCCGAAGAGCTGAATGTACCTGTATATTTATACGAGGAAGCATCTAATGTAGATTATAGAAAAAGCTTGCCCGACATCAGAAAAGGCGAATACGAAGGAATTCAAAATAAAATCGTCTTACCTGAATGGAAGCCCAATTTTGGTCCTGCGAAATTTGTGAGTACTTGGGGAGCAACCGTTACAGGTGCAAGAAAGTTCTTGATTGCATATAATGTAAATATATTAGGCACTAATAATCAAGCTCATAGAATAGCACTAAATTTGCGTGAATTGGGCAGGGGAGATAATGACCCAGGGAAATTAAAAGAAGTAAAAGCAATCGGCTGGTGGGTTGATGAATATAACTTATCTCAAGTTTCGATGAATTTAACAGATTACAATCAAACTCCTATTCATATTGCTTTTGAAACTTGTAAAGAAGATGCTACAAAATTAAATGTTGCTACTGCTGGCTCTGAGTTAGTTGGATTAATTCCTTTGGAAGCAATTCTTAATGCTGCAGATTATTATATTCAAAAAGAAAATTTATTTATAATTGAAGAACAACAAAAAATCAGACTTGTAATCGAAAGATTAGGATTAAATTCCATAAGTAATTTTGACCCAAATAAAAGGATTATTGAGTATCTAATTAGAGTTGAGCCGAATGAACCACTTGCTTCGATGTCCCTAAGAGCATTTATAGAAGAAGTTGGTGCGAGAACTGCTGCACCAGGGGGCGGTAGCGTTTCTGCTGCAATTGCTTCGATGGGAATTGCACTTGCAAATATGGTAGCAAAACTTACCTTCGGTGTCAGAAAATTTGAACACTTAGACTCTAAAATGAGAGAAATTATTCCAAATCTTGATAAATCATTTAGAGAATTAATTCCAAAAATTGATGAAGATACGAATTCTTTCAATGATTATATTGATGCAGTAAGATTACCTCAAAGTAATGATGAAGAGAAAAAAATCAGAGAATTTGCTATGCAAAGTGGATTAAAAAAAGCTGTACTTTCTCCGCTTTCTGTTATGAAAATTGCTAATAATGTTTGGTATGAATTTGAAGAAGCTGCAAAAGTAACTAATTTTGCAAGTAAATCTGATTTGGAAGTTGGTGTCAAAGCTTTGGAAACAGGGATTTGGGGTGCGTATAGAAATGTAGTCATTAATCTTAATGATATTTCAGACAACGAATTCAAATCAAAAGTGCAAGCCGAAGCAGAAGAAATCTATAACAATTCAGTTTCTAAAACAAGAACAATTTTACATACTCTCAATAATAGAATTGATTAATGTTTGAAAGTAAATAGAATTGATTCAAAAATAAATTTAATACAAATAGAAGATGATTTATCGTCTTCTATTTGTTTGTTTATAGAGACTTCTCTCTTTATCAACTTCTCTCTTTAATAACTTCACTCACTATAAACTTCTTTACTTATCTAAAATATCCTTCAATTCATCGAAAAGATAAAATGAACCTAAAATAATAAATGATTTACCACTTAACTTCTTTTCATTAATCAAATAATCAAAAGCTGAATTTATATCATTAATTACTATAATTCTATCCTTTAAATTTACTCCTGCTAAATTATAATTCTCAGCAATTTTTTCAAATGTCTCAAATAATTTTTCAATCTTGATTGCTCGTGAATTATTTAGTTGAGTGAGTACCAATTTATTTTGATTAGAATTTTGATTAGTAGATAAATTATCAGATATATGATTGGATAAATATTTAAGGATATAATTTGCAATTGGCGTAATATCTTTATCTTCCAAAACCGAAAACAAAATGTTTAAATCAATCAGGTTAGCATTATTTAATGTATCAAATGCAAATTCAATTGAGTTCGGATTATGAGAAACATCGGCATAAATCTTATGAGATTCAACCTTATAATCAATATCCAACATTTCTAATCTAAATTTGAGACCAGCGTTGTTTCTTACGTTTTTGACACCTTTTTGAATATTCTCTATTGATACCGGAAAAGTATTCTTCAATATATCAATTGCCGATAATAGAGTTAACAAATTATCGCTTTGATGTTTGCCAGCCAAATATTCTAATTCATAAGTTTTGTTGTTTTCTTTGCTATTATAATCTTTAACTTCATATATCGAATTTAGATTTTGGTTGGTTTGGATTTGCTTTAATTCTATATTCCCAATTACGTTAGTATCAATAAATTGTGAGTTTTCTAAACTTGCTTTTGATTTAAGTATTGTAATTACTTGGTCTATATTTTTACCTATAACTACCGGAATATTTGCTTTGATTATACCAGCTTTTTCTCCAGCAATTCTTTCTATTGTATCACCTAAATACTCTTGGTGATCCATATCAATTTTAGTAATAATACTCAAAAGGGGAATAATAACGTTAGTTGAGTCAAATCTGCCACCCATTCCTGTTTCAATTACAGCAACATCTACTTTATTCTTTTCAAAAAAATAAAATGCCATTGCTGTTGTAACTTCAAAAAAAGTAGCACTAATTTCGAGTGCATAAGGCATAATGATGTTAGAAAATTCTATAATCTCATCTTCGGTTATACACTTTTCATTTATTCTAATTCTTTCGGAAAAATCAAAAATATGTGGCGAAGTGTATAAACCAACACGGTATCCAGCTTCAAACAAAATTGAAAATAAAGTCGAACAAACACTGCCTTTTCCATTAGTGCCAGCAGCGTGTACAAACTTTGTTTTTAGGTGTGGATTACCCAAAAAATCTAACAAACTTAATGTCCTTTCTAAACCTGGCTTTATGCCAAATCTTTGAAGAGAAAACAACTTATCTAAAACTTCTTTTTTGGATTGAAACATTAATCAAAAGTAATATAATTTAAACAACTGATAAGAACCTAAAATAACAATCTAAAATCAAAATATCTTAGGTTTGAGAAAAATAGATTTATAACATTTTATAACAAAAATATTTACAAAAAATATTTACAACAAAAATCAATCTTCTTGTAAACTATTTAGTAATTTTTGTAAATCTATAAAAATAATCAACTTATCTTCAAATTTAGCTATATGACTTGTAAATTCATAAATTTTAGAATTAAATGACTTTGGAGTCTCTTCCAAAATATTTTTATCAATTCTATTCACTTCATTCACCAAATCAACATTAAATCCAACAACATTATTTTCCACCTTTACAACTATAATTCTACTTGTATTCGTGATTTCAATGTCATCCATATCTAATCTTTTTCTAAGATTAATAACTGGAATTATTTTACCTCTAAGGTTTATAACTCCGTCAATAAATTCGCTCGAATTCGGAACTCTTGTAATAAAAACAGGTTTTATTATTTCCTGCACATTCAAAATATCTATACCAAACTCTTCGACACCCAGCAAAAAACTAACGATTTGAATTTTATTTTCAATTAACTCTTCACTTTTGTTTGCTTTGTATATTTGTTTTAAGTCCATTTTTTCACCAATATAAGTTAGTAATTATTTTTAATAATTAATTTTAAAAATTTTTTTAGTAATTATTTTTTAGGAATTGGGGAATATAGTGTTCTTTGATGCCCAACACCCTTGATTGTTTTTAATATGTTTATTTTGATTATATTAATTTCTTTGATAGTGATATCGCATTCATCAAATTGACCATCATCAATTCTTTCTTTTATTATTTCATCAAGCATTGTCTCTAATTCTTTTTCATTCAAATTTAATCTTGATATTGCCTCTGCAGAATCACAAATCATAATTATAGCAGCTTCTTTTGAATTAGGTTTGGGACCAGGGTATCTAAAATCACTTTCATTTACTTCTTGTCCACTTTCCAAAGCTTTGGCGTAAAAGTGTTTGACCAAAGTAGTGCCATGGTGCATATAAATACTATCAATTATTTTCTCTGGTACATTATATTTTTTGGCAATTGCAGCACCCTGTCTAACGTGATCAATTATTATATGAGCACTTTGTAGAGGTGTTTTGGATTTATGTTTGCTTTCAAATCCAATTTGATTCTCAACAAAATATTCTGCATTAATCATCTTTCCGATGTCGTGATAATATGTTGCTGCCCTTACCAATACGACATTTGCGTCAATAGCCATAGCACAATTCTCAGCTAATGCTGCAACACCTCTTACGTGATGGAATGTACCAGGGGCTGCCTCAGAGAGTTGTATCAGTATATTGTTTGATAAATTATCAAATTCTTTATAAGCTAAATTTGTTGAGAATTTAGTTGTTCTTTCCAACATAAACACCAATCCAAAAGTTAGGACAGGAGAGATAAAAGCATTAATTGTACTAAATATTATTTTTTGTATTGTCTCTTCTGAAGTCAAGGAAGTCTCTAAATTAAAAATAAATATTGTAGTAATAAATGAAACTAAAATAAAGAATACAGATTTAAATATCTGCGTCCTACTTTCTATATCTCTTACTGTGTAAGCTGCAACAGAGCCAACGAACATCATTATCAAAGCAGTAATATAATCATTACCTCTAATTGATGCTACCAATAATGACATTGTTACAGTTGCATAAAATGCTGTACGTGAGTCAAAAACAATAGCTATAAACATCGCAAAACTAGGTAAAAAAATTAAATATTCTATTGGATATGATGTATCTATTTCAACAGAAAACCAAGCCTGAATACTTGTCAGAATAAACATTATAAAAATTGCAACAAATTGATTATTATCAAAAAATATTCTCTTTCGCATATTAAATAGATATAATATTATAAAAGATAATATTAAAGTAATATGACCGAAGTTACTAAAATAAGTTGACAAATGTACTTTGTCTTTTTCTTTGATTGATAAGGAATAAAAATATGAATCTAATGCTAAAATATGTTCGTAGTTTAGCACCTCACCTTTGGAGACAATAAGATTACCTTTTTTTATTATTCCAATAGTTTTGGGGACTGATATTTTAGCTAATTCTTGCTCTTCATTTGTATAATTAATTGAGTATTCTAAATCATAAGTAAAAGTATTTAATATGATTAATTTTGTCAAATAATAAATCTCTTTGGAGCTACTTTTAGTCAAAAATTTATCAAAATCACCAAAAAAAGTAACAGAATCAACTACTTGTTTTTTACTCACAACTTTTCGATTTATGAAGTCTAATTGTATTATTACCTTTTCATTTAATATATTATAGTTATAATTAGAAATATATTTAGTTCTATAATTTTTAATAAATTCAAGCGATTTGTTTTTAGCAATTGATAATAATGGATTTTTTTGATTATCTAATAAAATCAAAGAATCAACTGTAGGTTTGATAAATTTAAATTCCGAATTTGAATTTATTTTTTCTAATGGAATTTCATTCAATCTGAAATTTTCTATTTTTGATTCAAAATTATTTTTAGAATTTGGCTTACCCAAAAAAACTAAACGTGAATTTACTTTAGCCGTTTTTACTTCTCTATTATATACTTTATCTTCTTTATAAATTGGAAAACTTAATTGAGATAAAAGTGATTTGTCAGACCACTTCACGCCCTTAGAATAATTCATACTATTCAAATACTTATTCTGGTTAGGTTTATAACTTATTAAAAATGTACAAATAAAAATTGTAATTATTAATATTAATGCCTTAACCAATAAAGCCGTTTTGATATTTGAGTCTTTGGAATGTTTAAAATTATCCAGAAACTCTATTTGTTGGAATAAATTCAACTTACCCAATTCTATTACCTATAATTAATTATATAAAGTAAATACATAAAAGAAAAAAAACATAGAAAATAAAAATAGAAAATAAACAAAGTAAATAAATTATAATTACACTTCAAAAAAACACAATATAATCAAAATAACAATAATTTTAGAAAATTAAATCATTTACTTACATTAATTCAACTTTATTATCTAAATTCAAATCATATAATATTATAATCAAACGTCATAAAAGTAAAATTTATTCTCTAATTTATTTTCTAAAATTAATAAATTTAACTTGAAAACTTTCTTAATCTTTTTAATTAAAATATATAAATCTACTTTATCGCCATTATTTCCGAATAGCTGTAGATTTTATCCTACTTGCTCTACTTATACAATGGAAGCAATCGAAAAGTATGGTGCCTTCAAGGGTGGAATTTTGGGATTAAAAAGAATATTGAGATGCCATCCCTTCAATAAAGGTGGGTTTGACCCAGTTGAGTGAGAACAATTCAGTCTAAAAACACAGAAATTAATAAAATGTTAAATAAATTCATTAATTTTGAGACTATTTTACATTTGAATTGAAAATATAAAATGTAAAAATAAAACAAGACAGTCTAAAACATAGAAAATAAGAAATTAATTAAATTAAAAACAACACAATAAGTTTAATAATATAAGTCAAATTATTTAGAAAAATTATTTAGAAAAAATATTATTAAATTAATTAAATAAGTAAAAATATAATGGATAGAAATTCGATAGTTGGTTTTGTTCTAATTGGTATTGTATTAGTAGCTTTTATGGTATATAATAGTTTTAATCCAAGACCAGAAGGTAAATTTATTAATGAGAAATCAAATACCTCTATTTCTCAAGATACTACCAAAAATGTAGTAGAAGAACAAATTAAAAAACAAGAAAGAGACGACTTTATAAATTTATCAAAAGATAAAGTAGGTAAATTATTTGAACAAAATACTGTTGGCACAAATAAAAATATCACAATTAACACCGAAAAATCAAAAATTATAATTTCGAATCGTGGTGCCGCAATCAAAAAATGGTATCTTACTGAGTTCAAAAAATGGGACGGAGTACAAACTCAATTAGTTACAGATAGTTTGGGTGAATTTTATAATCTAATTTATAGCGTAGAAGGTAAAAAAGTTGATGCAAGATATTTGTATTTTGATTTTGATACAGACCAAACTGAAATTAATTTAAAAGGAAAACAATCATTTAAATTATCTGCTACTTTAAATTCTGGTAACGGTCAAATTATTAGAACTTATACTTTCTATGGTGATGAATACCATTTCGATAATGATATCAAAATCATCAATATGGAAGATAAAATTAACCCACGTGGGTTGGATTTAGTTTGGGGTAATGGTATATCATTCCAAGAGAAAAACTCAGTAGATGAGTCTGCAGAGTCAAAGGTTATGGCAGTGCTAAATGGTGAAGTCTCTGAAGTAGCAGCCGATGAAGAAACCACAGAAAATGCTAAAGAAACTGGTATGGTAGATTATACTGCAATAAAAAATAAATACTTTACTGTTGCTATCATCCCAGAAAAATTTGATGGAACAGTTGATTTGGCTGGTTTCAAAATCAATTATCCAAATACCAGTGGTGTTGTCAAAAAATTTGAAATGTCTTACAGATTACCATACAAAGGTGGAGAATCTGAATATAAATTCAAATCTTACATTGGTCCAATCAATTATAGTATTCTAAAAGAATATGGATTAGAGAGAATAGTTAATTTTGGATGGTGGATTATTAGATACATTGGTCAATATTTTATGATGCCATTATTTAATTTCGTACATTCATTTATACCAAGTTATGGTATTACTCTAATTATATTTTCTATCGTTATCAAATTGTTATTATATCCTTTGTCTATTACACAAATGCAATCAGCAGCCAAAATGAAACTCTTAGCTCCCGAAATGCAAAAAATAAAAGAAAAATTCCCAGATGACCTAACAAAACAACAACAAGCTACAATGTCTCTGTATTCTGAATACGGAATAAACCCGGCCAGTGGTTGTCTGCCGCTCGTCTTGCAGATGCCTGTACTTTATTCATTGTGGGTAGTACTCAGGTCAAATATTGATTTAAGGCAATCGGGCTTCATTTTATGGATTGATGACTTATCTATGCCCGATACAATCTTAGCTTGGGATTATTCGATACTTGGGATTAGTTCTATATCTGGATTGTCTCTTTTGATGGGTGTTACGATGTTTATCCAACAAAAAATGACAGTAAGTGATCCAAGACAACAATCAATGGTATATATAATGCCTGTAATGTTTATTTTCTTGTTTTCGAGTTTCCCTGCTGGTCTGAATTTATATTACTTTATGTTTAATGTTTTGGGAATTATCCAACAATATTGGATTTCTAACTTCTCAAAAAATAAAGTTACACTTGAAGATTTGAGAAAAGCACCCAAAAAAGAATCTTGGATGCAAAAGAAAATGAAAGAAGCTCAATCGATGGCTGACTCACAAGGTAAAAATGTACCTTTTGGACAAAATAATAACAATAACAACAGTTATTATAATAAAGTGCAAGGCAAAAAGAAAAAAAAGTAAATATTAAAAAGTAGATACTAATAAGTAATTACTAAATTATAAATAAGTAATACAAGTAAAAATAAAACAAAATGGAAAAATTTAATCCCAAAATAGGTCTGATTGGTTATGGTGCAATGGGACAAGAAATTGAAAAATTAGCTGGTGAACTTGGCTTTATAATTACAGAAAAATTTGATGTAAATCATTTACTCAAAGAAAATGTAGAATATGAATTTGATGTTGCTATTGATTATTCTATTTCTGAGAGCGTATTTCGAAACGTTGAAATCATTGGTAAATTAGGCAAAAATATTGTTTTGGGGACTACTGGCTGGTACAAAGAAGAAGAAAGACTTAAGGATTTGGTAAATCAATATAATATTGGTTTAGTTTGGGGTTCTAACTTCTCCATCGGAATGCAAACTTTTTTTAAATTAGTTGAATATGCCTCTGAATTTATTTCAACTATGGATTATGATATAATGTTACACGAGTTACATCACCGTAACAAAAAAGATAGTCCGAGTGGTACAGCGATTACTTTATCAAATATTATTATGGAAAATTATCCAAAGAAAAAAAGTATTGAAATAAATGCAGTTCAAGGTGTGATTGACGAAAGCGTTCTTCACGTAAGTAGTACAAGAGGCGGATATATTACTGGCACTCACAGTGTTTATATCGATTCTATTGTTGATACAATCGAATTAACACATACTGCCAAAAATCGTTCTGGATTTGCTCTCGGCTCTCTAAAATCTGCAAAATGGCTGAAAGACAAAAAAGGATTTTATTGCTTTAATGATATATTTCAAAATCTATAATAATCTATAATAATCTATAATAATCTATAATAATATTAATTTTGAACTTAATTAAAAAAAACTAATTACAGAAATGGAGAGTAAAAATTAAATTACTCTCCATTTTTTATCTTCTTTAATCCTTTAATATCTTTGTTTGTAGAATGAACTTGGACTTTTTATCAAATTCAATTCAATTCAATTCAATTCAATATATCTAATGCATTCTTATCAATTTACATATTATTCAAATCTTCTATTACTTTTTCGATATGGCCATCAACTTTTACCTTACTATAAACTTTGACTATTTCACCCTTTTCATCAATAATAAAAGTCGTACGTTCAACACCCATATATTTTTTGCCATACATTGATTTTTCTACCCAAACGCCATAATTTGTAGCTATTTCTTTTGTCTCATCACTAACTAAATTAAAGTTTAGGTCATATTTATCTCTAAATTTATTGTGTGAATTTACAGAATCTGGACTCACGCCCAAAACAACTGCGCCTGTTGTAGTAATTCTTTCCATATTATCCTTAAATCCACAAGCTTGTTTGGTACAACCAGATGTATCATCTTTGGGATAGAAATAAAGAACTACTTTTTTGCCACTATAATCACTTAAATTTACCTCACCACCACCATCAACATTTGATGTAAAATTCGGTGCCATTGTTCCAATATTTAAACTCATTTCTCTCCTACAAATAGAAATATAAATAAAAATAAAACTTATTTTTTCTTAAAATTATAACTGCTCAATAAACACAAATTTATCTTATATCAATTCAAAAATATAGTAAGATTAAAAAATAGGGTTAAAATAATACTTAATCATTTATAACCATATCCATCTTTAATTTATCAACCAAAAATTTCTCTACATAGTTTAATTTACTCACATCAATATCTTGATTTTTTTGAATATTAGGATTATAATCATTTTGTAACATATCAACATTACCTTGTTGATTGCTACCCTGCTGATTATTGTCATTCGGTAAATTTAACTCAGCATAATGGACATTATTATTTTCAAACCTTTCATTACTATTATCATTATTATCATTATCATAGTTATTATAATTCTCATTACCTTCATTAACTACATTATTTCTTTCATTTGATTTATTAGCATCAAATTTCTTGTTTTGTTCTGAATTATTACTACTATTACCACTATTACTATTACTACTATTATTGTTTTGAAAGTCTATAGAAGTATTGTTTTTGTTTTGAAAATTATTATTGGAGTTGAAAGTTTGGCTTTTAGGTTGCAATTCTTCTTGTAGATTGCCAGCAAACTCAAAAGTGATGTTTAAATTATCGAATACTTTGGAGTGAATAAATTCTCTAATTTGGTTTTTCTTAGATTCTAAAACTTGAAGAATAAATGAATCTTCTGTTATGATTTTAATCTCTTTTTCGGCTAATAAATTCTCTAATAATAATATTTTGCATTTACTCAAATGTGAAATATTCAATGTCTTAAATTCAGACGAATTGATTGCACTTCGCCATTTTTGATTAATCACTTCTTGAGTAATCAACTCTTGATTAGCAACTTCTTTTACATTTGCGACTTTGACATTAGAATCTTGAGAATTAGAATCTTGAGAATTTGATTGATTACTAATAGTATTATTAGTAGAATTAGAATTATTAATAAATGAATTATTATTTTGAGTTACTACTTTATCTAAATCAAAGTTTTTTTTTTCTTGGGAAGAATTTTGAATTTCTTCTTTATTTTCCGAATTACCAACATTACCTACACTACTTAAATCATTTTCACTCAGAAATTTCTTAAATTCTTTCAATTCATTAACTAAAGTATCAATTTCCATAACTGATGTCATAGAAGCTAACTGAATTAGCCCCATTTCAAACTTAATTCTTGGTTGTGAGGCAAATTTGATTTCTTTTTCTAAATTAATCAAATAATTTATAAATCGAAGCAAGTCTCCTAATGGAATTTCATCAGCTATTATTTTATATCTATTTATAAATTCTTCTGTCGAATCTATAAAACTTGAATTATTAGTTTCTTTTATAGTAAGTATATTTCTAAAATATTCAACCAACCCTCTAATACATTCAGTTATATCATAACCTTTAGTAATAATTTCATTCACTAATTCAAAAATTTCTTTAAATTTTTTGTTGGTGATATAACTTCCAATCTTGAAATAAAATTCTTCATCAATCAAATGCAATGAGTTTGCTAATTCAGAATAAACAACGTTTTTGCCACAGAATGCAATCGCACGGTCAAATATCGACTGGCTATCTCTCATCGAACCATCGCCTTTTTTGGCAATCGTTACCAACGAAGGTTCGTCGATTGTTATTCCTTCTTTTTCGGAGATATATCTAAGCTGATTAACTATACTTTCGATATCCATTCTTTTGAAGTCAAACTTTTGGCAGCGGCTGATTATAGTAGCAGGTACTTTGTGTGCTTCTGTTGTAGCAAATACAAAGATTAAATGCTTTGGTGGCTCTTCTAATGTCTTTAATAGAGCATTAAAAGCAGAGTTTGAAAGCATGTGCACCTCATCAATGATAAACATTTTATATTTACCATTAGATGGGGGATATTTAGCATTTTCACGTAATTTTCTTACATCATCCACACTATTGTTCGATGCACCATCAATTTCAATTACATCTAAAGAAATGCCATTAAGAATAGTTATACAATTATTACATTTATTACAAGGTTCATAATCAGTCAAATCCAAACAATTTAAGGCTCTTGCGTGTATTCTCGCTGTTGTCGTTTTTCCAACACCTCTTGGACCACAAAATAAATTTGCGTGGTGCACTCTACCGGTTTTGATTGAGTTTTGAAGTGTGTGTGTGATATGCTCTTGACCAATAACATCTTTGAATTGTTGTGGTCTCCATTTCCTCGCCGTTACTATAAATTCTTCAGTCATTATTAAGTTGTATTGTTGTTTTTGATGATTAATTAAATCAATAAACGAAATTGATTTTTAATATTAGAATTATTTTAGAGTTATATTTATTAAATTTATTAATTTAATTCGAGACTATAGTTTAATCCAATTATAGTTGAATTTATTGCCTTTTTAGTAAACTCATATTCTCTAATCAAAAAAATCTCTATTTCCTGCTTTTTGGTCAGTTTAATTGCCAATCCTGTACTATATCTATTTTGATATACCATATCTATATTTGGGTGGAAAAATCTATAAAAAGTCTCGAATGAAATATATGGTTTTATTCCTCTAAACAACTTAACCGATTTGTCTCGTGAATTATAAGCAGTAGTAATTTTATATCTCATAATGTGCCTCGGTTCATTATCAGACCTTGTTCTTAGTTGATATCTTATTCTATTTGTTATATCCAAATTTTTGTATTCTAATTTATATTGGATATTACTTCTTAATTCATTTACTATAATACTTTCGCTTTTTATCAAATCTATATTTTCGTCTTCTGATAAATTTTCATATCTCAATCTATAAGTCGTATTCAATTTTAAATTTTTTAAAATTTCATAAGTTATAGCAATCTCAGTAATACTTTGCCCAAAATCTTTTCTATTGTTAAAATACCTAAATCCTTGAGAGAACTCAATATCTGTATTCTTGTCGAGTTTATATTTTAAATCTATTCCACCCCAAGCCCTATTATCTTCCAATGGGTACGGACTAATTAAGTTACTTGTTTGGCTGATAACTTGTAAAGTACTAATCATAAATAATGTAACTGTTAATCTTATTACCGTTAACTTCATAAATATTAATATTTTATCAATTATAGTCATTATCTACTGTTTCATAGTTATTTTCGGTAAAATGATTAAAATATACTTTAATATCTGCAGTATCTCGCAAGAAGTTTATATTACCAATTTCAAATCTATGAATATCAAGTCCAGTTCTTTCACGTAAATCGTTTAACAATTCAGTGTGATTTTGAGGCTTTAGTAATTCTACTTTTTCATAAAGTATTAATTTAGAATTTTCATTTTTCAGACCAATCTTTTCTAAAAAATATGTAGTCAAGATAATGGTTAAATTTATTAAAATCAGTTCAATAAAAGTTAAATTATTTGAGGATATAGAATTAATGATTCCCAAACTAATTGAAATAAAAAAGTAAGTCATCTCTTTTAATGGCAGTGATGATGTCCTAAACCTTAATAATGAAAATATTGCAAACACACCAAAACCAAATCCCAGACTTAGTTCGGTCGAACTAAATGTATAACAAACCAAAAATATAATTATATTAAAAATATATAATGTAAATAAATAATTACGGCTTTTTCGGATTTTGTAATAGATCTGATTTGCAATTATATACAAAAAAAGTAGATTTATAAATAACTTGAAAAACAAAGTGAAAATGTTATCTATATTTAAAAAAAATAAATTTTCTATACTATTCATTAATGATGCGTTTTAGTTTTTAAAAATATAATTCTAATTAATCCTAATTAATTCTAATTTGAACTCAATAATTTTTTAATATATAACAATGTAGGTTTGAAATTATTATATTTTAAATTATTTTGTGTATAAATAAGTCCAAAACAATATTTGCTAAAATTATAATCTGGTCTATAATTTAGTTTTTTTAGATAACTAATCAAGTCACTATTATAATTTATTTTGTTTTGTTTGATTTCAATTATAGAAATTCCATTCAATAGATATTTTGGATTTTGGATATTTACTACTTTGTTTTTATTTATTATTGCAAAATTTATATCAAAATCAATTGTTAATTTTTCTCTCAAATCATTACTTACCAAAGAAATTCTTTGATAATTGACACTTAACTTTTCTTCCAAATCTTTTAATTTGCGATTTTGAAGATATAAATCATTTTCAGTCAAAAAGTCTCCCAAATAATTATTATAATGTTCACTGCCTAAAAAAGTACTACCTTTCGCATTATTTATAAATTCTTTTCTAAATTTTATAGTTTTTTGGGTTTTAAGTTTGTTCTTTAATTCAAAAAAAGTTTGATTAGTTTCTTTATAATGTCGGCTTCTTAACTTTATTCTATTTACTTTATTGTTATGATGTTGTAAATAAAAATCAAAGTTTATTGTATCATAATAATGACTTGTATAATCAAAAATACTATCATTCTGTATTTTCAAACATTTATAATCTAAATTAAGATAATTTAAAATATTATCCAAATCGCTTGTTCTAACTATAAATTTTGTATCAAATCTATCCAAAAAATCAGTCGTCTCCAAATTCTCTAATGAAAAATTTGAAAATTCTTGAATATAATCTTGGAATATTATTTTGTTGTCCAATTTTTAATATTTTTATTACAATTGATTAAATATTTAGTTAGTAAATAAGTTAATTATTTACTTATTTACTTATTTATATAATTTTTGATTTGATATTTTTATCTTTTAATAAGTAAAAATAAAATGCCTTACCAAATTCCAATTTTGAGAATTGACCTTCACAAAATAAGTGCCTTTTGTTAACTTAGCTCCATTATTTAATAATTCAGTCAAATTCAATTTATATAAATAATTTCCACTACTTAATTCACCACTATCAATTTCTGTGATTTTATTTCCCCAAAAGTCATATAAAATAATATAATAGTAATCTTTGTTATTAATCAAAACTTGAATATTTATATTATCATTTGTAGGATTTGGATAAAAATTTATCTTTAGATGATTACAGGCGTTATTGAAATTTGGTGTAGCTTGGAACATAAAAATAAATCCACCAGTGCCGTCTGGACACCTACCAAAAGAAACATCCTGAATCTGCTGAGAGAATTTAATACTATCAATAATATTATTATTTAGGTCTGACAAAATAATAACTTCACCCTCTGCCGATAACTTAAAATTTGTATGAATAGTATCACTATTTGATTTTAGCTCATCTGCCCAAACTAAAATAAAATTATTTGGCAATAATTGAATTTCGGGTAGTCTGAATTTATTTAATCGGTTCGGATTATCTGAAATATAATAATTATTCAAATTTATACTACTCTCCGAATTATTATATAATTCAATCCAATCTCCACTTTCATCAAATTCATTTCTAATAGTGTTCTTATTGCTAGCCATAAATTCATTTATGACTAAGTCTTTGCCATTTAATTGAAATGCACAAATTATTAATAGATTAATAAAAACAAAATAAAACATACTAATTTAAATGAATTGAATAATAAGAAAAATAACTTTTAATCATAAATACAAATTTACAAAAAAAGAACTTTTAAACTTAATAAAATCTTAACACTATTCAAATAATTCCCTAACAATTAAAATATAATTTTGCAAGATACGAATACAAAAGATTCACAATTTATGTTTATTTATTTATGTTTAATTATTAATTAAGGGCTCAAAATGAAGCTTTACAAAATTCTCGTATTATTTTTATGTTCAATTTCTAGTTCTTTTTCTCAAACTATACAATTTTCAGCTGCAAATTATGTAGTGAACGAAAATTCTGGTACAGTTGCTGTTATAGTTAATGTTAGTACTCCGACTAATACTGAAAAATTATGTAGTCTAAAAGTAATAACAAACTTTGGTACAGCAGTAAATAGTAATGACTATACTTTTAATAATCAATTATTGACCTTTGCTCCAAATGCAATAACGCAAACTATAAATATACCTATCATTGATAATATAGCATTTAATCCAAGTAAATTATTTATGCTCGAATTATCAAGTCCTACTAATGCTACTTTGGGTACAAATGTAAGAACTACTATCTATATTAAAGAAAATGAAAATGGAGCTCCAACAGCTCAAAATACTCTTGGAATATCGCACATTGGTAGTTTTAAAGCTTCGACTTCACTTAGTTCTTCAGCAGAGATAGTAGCACACGACCCAACAACTCAAAGATTATATATTTTGAATTCTATTGAATCAAAAATTGAAATATTTGATTTTTCAAATCCAACTATTCCTACTAAAATTAGTACAATAGATATGTCTCAATATGGACCAGATGCTACAAGTGTTGCTGTGAAAAATGGTATCGTAGTAGCTACAGTTGATCCTGGTACTTACGGTAACGGTATTGTTGTATTTGCAGATTTAAATGGAAATAATGTAAGAATAGTCGAGGTTGGAAACTTACCAGATATGGTAACTTTTTCGCCCGATGGTCATTATGTAATGATTGCCAATGAAGGTCAACCTAATTCAGATTATACAATTGACCCAGAAGGTTCGGTTTCAGTTATTGATATTTCTGGCGGATTTAATAGTATTGACCAATCAAAAGTAACTACTTTAAATTTTAATGCTTTTGATAGTCAAAAACAAACTCTAAGAAATCAAGGTGTTAGAATTTTTGGAAATAACAATCCTAACGTTTCTGTTTCTCAAGATTTGGAACCAGAATATATAACTTTTTCTGATGATTCAGAAACTGCGTGGGTTTCATTACAAGAAAATAATGCTTTAGCAAAAGTTGATTTAGTAAATTTAGAAATTACTAACATTATGCCCCTTGGTACTAAAAACCATAATTTACCTCAAAATACTTTAGATGCTTCTGACCAATTTGGTACTAATATCTTTATAGCGAACTGGCCCATAAAAGGTATGTATATGCCAGACGCAATTGCACAATATAGTGTTCAGGTGTTCCATTTATTATCACTGCAAACGAAGGTGATGCAAGAGAATATGGTAATTATTCTGAAAATGTTAGAATTAGTAGTTCGAGTTATGTTTTAGACCCAACTGTATTCCCAAATGCAAGTTATTTAAAAATCAACACAAACATCGGAAGACTTAATACATCTACTGCTACTGGTGATTTAGATGGTGATGGAGATTTTGATGAAATTCACGTTTATGGTGCAAGATCATTTAGTATTTGGAATGGTGTTACTGGTAATCAAGTTTATGATTCAGGTAATCAATTAGAGCTAATTACAAAAGAAAACCCAACTTTTGGGGGATTATTTAATGTAAGTAATTCAAATAACACTTTCAAAAATAGAAGTGATGACAAAGGTCCAGAGCCAGAAGGTGTTGCAGTTGGTAAATTTGGTGGTAATTCTTATGCCTTTATTGGATTAGAAAGAATTGGTGGTGTTATGACCTATGATGTTACAGACCCAATGATGCCAGTATATGAATCGTATATTAATACTCGTAATACTTCTACTTATGCTGGCGATAATGGTGCAGAAGGTATAATTTACATAGCTCCTGAAAATAGCCCAAATGGTTTCGGAATGGTATTAACTGCCAATGAGATTAGTGGCACTGTGGCAGTATTCCAATTAAACAATGTATATTTATCTTCAGAGCCAACTCGCCAAACAAGAAGCTTAGGATTTAATAAAATAGGTAAAAATTTATTAGGTCTTAGATGGACTAACGGTAATGGAGAAAATAGAGTATTAGTTGCAAGTCTAACGGCTTTGAATGGTGATAATTATGTTATTGATAGTGAAGAATATTCAGCAGGTGCTTTTGGTCAAAATCAATCAAATATTTCTGATACTTATGTAGTATATAATGGTAATGGAAGAAGTACTGATGTTACTGGATTACAAAATAATACTACTTATTATTTCAGAATTTTTGATTACAATGGTACTGAGGTTCAAACTAACTATCTGACTTCATCTACAACTGGTAATCCAAATTCAAGATCTACTTTAAGAAAAGAAGTAGAAGATGTTGAAATTACTAACGATGCAGTTGCCGTTTACCCTAATCCTGTTATCAATGAATTAAACATCAATTTAAATATCACTTTTGAAGATTTTAATTTATCAATCATTGATAACAATGGAAGAGAAGTATATAATACAAACGAAACTAATAACAAATTAAATTTAGATGTAAGTAATTTTGCAAATGGTCAATATCACATTATCATCAATAATGAAGATGAAATGATTTACCATAGCTTTATTATCCAAAAATAATAATTCTAAGCTGTAAATATCTAAATTCCTTAATATTAAAAAAAACTGTCTTTATTAATTTAAAGGCAGTTTTTTTTGTTTAATTAAGTATTATTTAATTTATATTATTTTCTATTTTAGTTTACTGACCAAATAGAACATTTCTAATGCTATCAAATATGAAGTTTGATTGTAAACATCTAAACAATTATCATAAACATCAAAATTATCAGAATATTTGGGGTCTTCGAATGGCAAATAAAATCTATCAATTGAATTCAAAACTACTGGGCAATTTGTATCTGCATCAGAACATACCATAATTGCAAAAAAGTCTTTTTGTGGATTGTTAATGTCGTTATATTTTTTTGAAAATAGTACTTTTTCAGTCTGATGATAATTTAGCTTATATATATAATTTGAATTATTATCATTCTCATTATTAAGCTCATTATCAATTTTCTCACTATGATAAGTTAGTTTTAAATTTAGTACTTGAAACCCAGTATTTACTAATGTATTGATAATATTTGTGTTACAACTTACTACTTCCGTTCCACCAGAAAAAGAGGTGTATTTATTTAATCCACTTGACTTACCAAATATTTCCAAACCAATAGCGAACCAAAAATCACACAAATGGCTTCTTCGTGAATTATGCGTACAAATAAAGATTAAATTTGTCATTTCATTTAATTTATCAGAATCTAACTTATTAGTTGTATTGATACCATTGGCAATATTATCTAAAATTGATAATCTTTCTGTTGAAATGATATCATTAATTTGACTAAATTCAGTACTTTCTTTTATTGACTTCAATTTCAAATCTAAATCTTTATTTTTGTCTAATATATCTAAATACTTCACAAAAGCATCATTATTTATATAATTTATTTTCATTATATTCTTATCTTCCATTATTATTTCCATTTTTAATATATCAATTTAAGTATATTATCTTTTAATATTCCTATTTTAATTATTCCTTTTTTAATATCTCCATTTATTTGCTAAATATACCAATGAGAGCATAATAGGTACTTCTATCAAAACTCCAACAACTGTAACCAATACAGCACCAGAATTAAGCCCAAATAGTGATATTGCAATTGCTACAGATAATTCAAAAAAGTTACTTGCTCCAATCATAGCTGCGGGTGCACAAATTTTAAAATTTAGTTTTAGGTATTTACCAATAAACCAAGTTACAAAAAATATAAAATAAGTTTGAATAATTAATGGAATTGATATCAATAAAATATCAAATGGATTCTTTATTATTTCTTTACCTTGGAAAGCAAATAACAATATTAATGTAGTCAATAATGCTATTATCGAAAATGGTTTGATTTTCTTCAAAAGCACTTCATTAAACCAATTAATTCCTTTGGATTTGATTGCTTGTTTATTTACAATATAACCAAATATTAATGGAATTAATATAAAAATAGTTATCGAAGAAAATAATACATCATACGGTATGAATATATTTGTCATACCCATCAGAAATTTTACTATTGGAATAAATACAATTAGTAATATTATATCATTTATAGAAACTTGTAGAAGTGTGTAATTTGCGTCTCCTTCTACAAGATAAGACCATATAAATACCATCGCTGTACAAGGTGCTGCCCCCAATAATATTGCACCAGCTATGTATTCATTCGCTTTGTCCGGACTTAAGAATGAACTATACAAATTATCAAAAAATATATTAGCGAATAATGCCATCGTAAATGGTTTGACAAGCCAATTAATTATCACAGTAAGATATATTCCTTTGAAGTTTGTTTTGATATTTTTGATAGAATCAAAATCAATTTGTAACATCATCGGAAATATCATCATCCACACTAAAATTGCAATCGGTATATTTATACTATATAAATTTATTTTAGAAATTGGTTCGATAAATTCAAAAAAAATATTACCAACCAAAACTCCTAATATTATACAGCCAAAAACCCATAGAGACAAATATCTTTCAAAAAAAGCCATTTTTTTCATTTTATTCTCTTGATTTTATTCTTAATATTCTCATCATTATTTTAAAAATTTATTAACAACAGTTTTGATTATTATCAATTTTATTAATATTATTATTAACACTATTTCTAACATTAGTATTTAAATTTATTACTAACTCTATCTTACTATTTCCATTCTTATTTATAGTATTATTTGAATTAAAAACATCTTTGATTAAATTTTGGAATTTTTCCCAAACTTCAAAATCTATGCAGTAACAAACCTTTGGTGGCAAAATCTCGCCTTTTATTAGCCCAATAGTCTTTAACTCCTTCAAATGTTGAGAAATAGTAGATTGAGATAAAGGAATAAATTTTACAATATCATTACAGATACATTCTGGATTTTCAATCAAATACTTTATAATCGCAATGCGAGCAGGGTGTGAAATTGCTTTGAAGTATCCAGCTAATAAAATCTGTGACTCAGAAAATCCTTCAATTTTTGTCAAACCCATTATATTATTACTCCAAAATTTATTTTATTTAATTAGTTTATCGTAATAATGCAATATAACAATAGATAATTTTTTTTCACAATTAATTCATTAAAAAAATAAAAAAAGTTATTTTTGAATTATTAAAAATAAAGATATGAATAATTTACTTTTTGAAAAGACAAAAATACTAGGATTTACTCCAAATATGGTAGCAGAGGTGGGAGTTTATTTGCCTCATACCTCAAATGTGCTTGGGTTTATTAATCAAGGTATAATCACAATGTTAGTTGAACCTGACCCATTATGTATTGTCAAAATTGAAGAATACTTTATGGGTAAAGAAAATGTAAAAGTTTTTCAAAATGCAATCTACATGGAAAATACTGAAATTGAATTATATAGAACTAATGCATCAACTTTTGTTTCAACTCTAAAATCTTCACCGGCTTTAGTGAATGATAAATATTTAAAACAAGATAAAGATAAATTTACGGCAATTGCTATCAAATTCAGTGATATTGATAATGGTGATATAGAGCTATTAAGTATAGATACTGAGGGCTGTGAATGGTTTGTGATTTCGACTATGGTTAGTCGACCACAAATTATCTCTATTGAAACTCACGCAAAAAATTATAAAAATCCATATTTAAAAGACTTAAATAATTGGATGTTGCAAAATAATTATAAAATATGGTATATTGACAAAAGTGATACTGTATTTATAAAAAATGAATTAACTAATCTTTCGTTGTTTGATAAACTAATTAATAAATTACAATTAATTAGATATAAATTGAATTTTAAATTATAAAAATATACTTTTATTATGTGGCTAAACAAATTCTATTTTATTATTTCTGATATAAATATCCAATTGACTAACTTCAATCAAATGAATAAAGTTGATAATGATAATCCATTAACTAAACCCAAACCTGATACCGAAGTAGAAGTAATGGATTACCCAGATGAAGAAAACTCAACCCAAAATCCTTGTAAGGTAATTTTATTTAATGATGAAATTCATACATTTGATGAAGTTTCATCTCAAATTATTATAGCTACCAAATGTTCATCCGAAAAAGCCGAAGCACTTACTTGGGAAGTACATTCCAAAGGGAAAGCTATTGTTTACTCCGGTGATATGAATGAATGTCTAAAAGTAAGTGGAATATTGGAAGAAATTGCACTTCATACTCAAATTGAAATGTAAAATTGTAATATTTGTATACTTCTAAAATATTTGTCTAATTATAATTTAAAAATTAATAAATATGAAAAAAATACCTCTACATTTACAAATTGTATTAGCATTAATTTTGGGTGCTTTGTTAGGTATATTTTTTTCGAATGATACAAAATTATTAATATTAGAATATCAAAATAACAAAAACATAAATTCAACTGAAATTAGAAATTGGGACAGTCTTAAATTCATTGAAGTTACTCTTTTGACTACAAATGAAGTAATATACTCAAATAATGACCAATCAAAAATATTAAAGCATTTCAAAAAATATTCTGATTTACAGGCACGAAACCTGAAAATTATAATAATTAAAAAAGGTATTTCCAAAACTTACTCTAATATAGTAAGTTTATCAAAGAAAAAAACTATACCAAACTATATTGCTCCAATCGGAAATATATTCATTAGGCTTTTGAGCTTTATTTCAATTCCATTAGTTTTAGCTTCATTAATTGTTGGTGCTTCTTCACTAAATGATATAAAAAAAATTGGCAAAATTGGTGGCAAAACTTTTGTACTTTTTATGACAACAACTGTCATTGCAATTACAATTGGATTGTTTTTAGCTAATGTAATTGCCCCAGGGGAAAGGGTGTCCTTAGCTTCAAAGAAACAATTACTAAGCGATATACAAACAGAGTCTGTTGAGATAAACACTGACGCCCTAAAAATAGATTTTGTCGATTTTATAGTAAATATTATTCCCAAAAATCCAATAAATGCTATAACTTCTGGCAATATGCTCCAAATTGTTTTTTTCGCTGTTATGTTCGGTATCACTCTTACATTTGTTGATGACAAAATTAGTAAACCTGTAATAGATTTCTTCGACGGAACAAGCCAAACTATGATAAAAATGGTTGATATAATTATGAAATTAGCGCCAATAGGTGTATTTTCATTAATTGCTAATACCATATCAGACTTTGGATTTTCAATATTACAAACCTTGCTTTGGTATTGTTTTGTAGTAGTTTTAGGTTTGTTTTTGCACACTACAATTGTCTATGGCTTGATTGTTAAATTCATTGGAAAAATGAACCCATTAGTCTTTTTTAGAGGAATTAGGAATGCACAAGCGATTGGATTTTCTACAAGTTCGTCTGCTGCCACTCTACCTGTAACAATTGATTGCCTTGAAAATAAGTTAGGTGTCAAAAAAGATTTTACAAGTTTTGTACTGCCTCTTGGTGCTACTATAAATATGGACGGTACAGCTCTTTATCAGGGAATCGCCACAATTTTTATTGCACAAATCTATGGAATGGACTTAAGCTATGTGCAACAAATTTCTATTGTTCTCACAGCTGTTTTGGCTTCTATTGGTACAGCTCCGGTGCCAGGCGTTGGCTTGATTATGCTTGTTATGATACTTCAATCTGTAAATGTCCCAGCAGAGGGAATTGCCTTGATTTTGGGTGTTGATAGAATTTTGGATATGTTACGAACAATTACAAATGTAACAGGCGATGCTGCCGTAACTGTTGCTATTGCAGGTCCCGAAGGTAGAGATGACAACTTTCATCACAAAGCAGTATTTGAGGGTTAGTCTATATGCTAAGTAATGTTAAAAATACAGTTAGAAATACACTTAGAAATACATTTAAAAATATAGTTAAAAATACATTGCTTGTAACATTAGTTACTATAAATGTATTTTATGTTGGTTGCGATAACAAAGAAGAACAAACTACTTTATTTGATTCAACTTTTACTAACTCTGCAGACTCTCCAGATCAAATATTTAGACATTTTGAGGTATTCTTTTATGACTCATCTTCCAAAAAGGCAAGATTAACAGCAAAAAGTGCCAAAATGTTTTTCAAATCCAAAAGAACACTTGTTGACACAAATGTATATTGTGAATTTTATGACACAAAAACTAATAAAATTTCTACTATTTTACAATCAGACAGTGCTATAATTGAAGATGATACAAAAAATATGTATGCTTATGGAAATGTAAAAGTATCATCAGACAGTAGTAAAACTAAATTAACTTCACAAGAATTAAAATGGGATAATCAAAAACAAATCCTAATATCTAACAAATATGTAAAAATCGACTCACCTTATGAAATTATCGAAGGTTATGGTTTCGAATCAAACCTTAATTTAACAAATTACAAAATATATAGGGTAAGTGGTCAAATAATAAAATAATAAAATAATAATTACATTTTTTATTAATTTATTTATTACTTAATTTTAAGTAATAACATTTATTACATCTATTCTATTCTATTCTATTCTATTTACTAAATTTATCCTTTGATAGTTTTTTGTATAATATTAATTTTTCCATTATAATTTCAGAAATAGTTCCTTTTGTAGCAATTCCTTTTTCATCAACATCGCCCAAATCCATACCCAGCAATAAATTAGTAGCGTCTGCTATGTTTGACATAATGAATATATTAAATTCGCCGTTTGTTATCGATTCAATAATCTCATTATTCAACATCAAATCATCTTTATTCTGAATTGGTATCAAAACACCTTGAGAGCCGGTAAATCCTCTTAATTTACAAATTTCAAAAAATCCAGTTACTTTTTCGTTTACCCCACCAATCGGTTGTATATCGCCTTTTTGATTTACAGAGCCAGTGATAGCAATACCTTGATTTATTGGTAAGTCAGATAAAATAGAAAGTAATAATATAATTTCGGCAGCAGTTGCACTATCACCATCAACTCCACCATAATTTTGTTCGAAAGCAATATAGGCATTAAATGAAAGAGGGAATAGTTTTGCGTATTTATTCTGTAAATATGAAGTCAAAATTAATACACCTTTATTGTGTAAATTCCCACTCATTTCAACTTCACGTTCTATATTTATGATACCTTTATTACCAAGACTCAGATTTGCAGTAATTCTTGATGGTTTACCAAATGATACTAAACCAGTGTCCATAACTGTCAAACCATTAATTTGACCAATTCTTTTCCCATCTGTATCAATTAAAATAATTCCCGTTTCTATTTGATATTTGATTTTTTCATCAACCATATCATTTCTATGCTTTTGCCAATAAATAGCTTTATATACATCTTCTGCATCAATTAAATTAATGTTTGTGCCACTTTTTACATAAAAGGCAGATTCTCTAATCAAATCAGCTACATCTGAAAATTTAAGTGTAATTCTTTTTCTATTACCAGAGTGTTCAACTGCCCATTCGATAATTGCAGATACTCCATTCGGCGAGCAATGGGGCAAATTCTCTTCCGTACATAATTTAGAAATAAATTGAGTATAATTCTCAATCATTACATCATTTAATTGTGTTTCATAATCAAATTGTGCATTAATTTTGAATATTTTTTTGAATCCTTTTTCATTCTGATACAAAATTTTATATAAAGTATCGCCACCAATAATTATACATTTAATATCAACTTTAATCTCTTCTGGTTTCAGATGACTTTGTGAAACTTGAAATACAGAATCAATTGGTTGTAATTCCAAAACATTATACAACAAAACCCTTTTGAGAGCAAACCAAACATTTGGGTCGGAGAACAAATCCTCGGCATTAACAATCAAAAAACCTTTATCTGCCTGTAATATCGAACCGGCTTTAATCATCGTAAAATCAGTACGCCAAAAGCCCCTTTGGTCAAATACTCTTTCAAAAGTACCAAATAAATTTGAATAGTTTGGAGTTTTCTCTATTATGATAGGAGCGCACTCGGTGATAGAATTATCAATTAACAAATTAACTTTGAATTGATTAAAAAAGTCAATAGAGCTTACTTCATTATCAACATTTGAAATTGATGGCAAATTCTCTGAATGTAATAGAAACATATTCAAATTATTTAAAATATAATTTTGTACTTCATTCAAATAATTAAGGACATTATCATTATTAAATTTTTCTCTAATCACTTCCAAAATTGATTGAACAAGTGTAATAGCAGTTGCTTTATCAATATTAGCTAATTCTTTCTTAAAATCCATCAAAAGCTTCATACTTTTTTTGGATACGTCCATAAATTCATTTCTTAATTCAACTAATTTAGCTTTTATTTCAACTAAATCAGCTTTTGAAAGTTTTCTTTTAGTTTGTAATTGTTCCAACTCATCAATTGCTACAGGTTTATCTTTATATAATTTAAAAATATCTGGAATCAACACACCTTCTTCATTTTCGAGCTGTCCTCTGATATAACCGAGAGGTAATATTTTTTCATCAAATTCAGAAATTAAGTCTATTTGTTGATTTTGAAAAGCAGCTATGAATTTCTTGCGATTAGAAATGTGTGGCTCTTCTTCAAATAATTTTGGTAATCTTTGTCTAATTAGTTCGATTGAATTTTCGATTGTTTTTCTAAATTCTAAACCGCTCCCTCTAATTAATTTTAATAACAAAGGTTTATGTGGTTCTTTAAAGTTATTAACATACAAATAATCATAAGTAATAGGGCATTCCGAATCTAAGTTTAGCTCTTCCAACATTTGCTTTACAGCAGACATTCTGCCAGTACCAGATAGCCCAGTTACAAATATATTATAACCTCTTGCATTTAATTGAGCACCTAATCTTAATGCCTCCAAAGCTCTTGGTTGTCCAATTACTTTGTTAAGTGGTTTTATTTCTGAAGTATTTTTAAACTTAAATTTATTTTTATCTATTATTAGTCTACAATCTGCATTTTCTAATCTAACAGCTTTATTTGGAGCGAAATTTTGTTTAATCATAGGATTATTGATTTTGTTTTTTATTTAAATTTATCAAATTATCTAATTAAATATTTAAATTTATTATTTTTTTCTAATAAGTTTCAATATTCCTGCATTATTAGCAACAATTGGATCTAATGGAGATAAGTATAATGTATCATTATTATTAAACTTCATTATCAATTTAGTATCAGAATACAATTCTTTTATATTACCCAAAGAATCAACAAAAGTTTCGATTTTGTTATGAATTAAAGTTACTATAAATTTAGAATTGTATTCTTCTATTCTAAAAGGGTTATTATCTTTAAACCAACCATTTTCAACAGTCCAATTCCCATCTTTGACAGTAATAATTAAATTCTTTGAATTTTTATTATACTCATCAATTAATTGCCATTTGCCATTTAATTTAGAACTCACATCGCTGTTAGATGTTAAATTATGTTCGCAGCCAATAAATGTTATAAAAAGAAATACAGATATAAGTATTGTTTTCATAGATTTTAATATAAAGTTACAAACTAAAATATTTTTAATTGTTGTTTTTTATTATTAATTTATAAATTATTTAACACTAAAACTCACATTTACAACAGCAATTATTTCTTTTTCGATTGAGGAATTATCATTGTAACCCCAATCACTTACTTCAGTTGAGCCTTTGGGTACAATTTGAATTACACCCATTCGGGCATTAACTAACCTATCAATGTCGCTTCCACTTGCTTCGGCAATCTTTAGAGCTCTTTGTTTTGCATCTTGAGTTGCTTTGGCTTGCATATTTATTTTCAAATCCTGTGCACCTGTATAACTAAATACTGGAAGGTTAAAATTAACTTTTACTTCTAAATTATATAATTCTCTTATATCTAATTTTGATATTCTTTAAATTAATTGAACATCACTTGATTCTATTGTCAAAGTCTCAGATCCTTGATAATATAATATTTCACCAATTGGGTTACCATTTTGATTATACTTTTCAATTTCATTAATATTAATCATACTAATGCTAAAGCTTTCATCTTTTAAGTTTAATTTCTTAAAAAAATCAATAATCTTTTTATTATTTTCAATTATCTTACTGTAAGCCAAATCAGATGTCGGTGATTTCGATGTTATGTTTATTGAAATATACCCATAATCAGAGGTGATTGATTCTTTGGCAGAGCCGGTAACAGTAATAATATTTTTTGATGAAGATATTGTTTTGATACCTTCACTAATTAAAAAAGCAGAAAATATTAGACAAGCTCCAAATATTAGTATAATATTCATAAAGTTATCTTTATTTTTTATTTTAGGATTATCTATTTTAGTAATATTTAGTTCATTCATAATTGTTTAAAATTGATATTTTATATTTTGAAAACTCCCTTCATTTTTATACCAACTAACTACACGTAATTGTATTACAAATGTTATAAATGTTTTAATAAATAAATATATAAATTGGATTTTTTATTTTATTGGGTCAATTAATTTTTTTACTCTTTCCATCAAAATTAATCTTTTGTATAAAAATATCACACAAACCCCAATTATAGAGCCCAAAGCTGCACCCCCAAAAATATCAAAGGGATAATGAACTCCTATAAATACCCTTGATAACGCTACCAATAAAGCTGCAAAATAATAATAATACCATTTTTGTCTAAAAAAATATGTTAGTACTATAGCAGCACCAAAATTATTTGCCGAATGATTAGATGGGAAAGACTTTCCGGCTCCACATGGTACCAATAAATTTATATTGTTTAATTCCCAACAAGGTCTTAATCTATCAAAAAAATCTTTCAAAATTGCACCTGTCCAATCACACAAACCAGCCGTCAAAAGTAATAAAATAATTATCAACAATCCACGTATTTTATATCTATAAACTAAAAATATTGCTCCAATCGAATAAATTGGTAACCAATACTTCAGATTCGTAACTAATGGCATCAATTTATCAAAAGCAGCATTTGATAAATTTACATTTATAAAATAAAATAGAGTCACATCTATATATTTTAGATACTCAATTATTATTTCAATCATTTATTTATTTTTTGAATATTTGAATTTCAACTTTGAATTTTAATAATATACAAAAGTAACAAAAGTAATAAAATTAATAATAATAAAATTAATAATAAAATTGAAACTTTTGTTGTAGATAAAATATATTTTGTTCTGATAATTCTAAAATTATTAGTTGAAACTCTGAATAGTAGGGACATTCAAAATCAATAAAATAAATAACAGATGTTTTATTTATTTTAATAAGTAATTAGTGTTAATTGTTGAAAAATATGTAAAAATTATACATATTTAGAAATTCTTAACATAATACAAATTTTGTTTTTTTTCACATAAAATTATGTTTATTTGCATACTCTAATTTTACAATTTTGAATTATTTATATTTTGCCATTTTATCCCTTTGTATGAATTTTTACGCAAAATATGGCTAATATTAACCAAAATTGTTCAAATTAGATGAATTTGCGATGAATTCTGAGTGAAGATGTTGACTATGTTTACTTTCCTAAATTTCTATTAAATTTACACTAATTTTATTTTTAGACAAAAATAAATGTAAATATCAAATATAAATTTAGAATAAAAAATTATAATATAAAATGACAAAAATAAGTAAAAAATATTACTTATTTTAAAATTAAAAAACGCTAAAATAAACTTATATCTTTTTAAAATTTATTAAAACGGAATCTCTATGAAAATTAATAGACGATTTACACAAGAAGGCAAATCCGCTTATGATTTGTTTAATTACACTTTTAGAACCTCTGCTATCAAAAATACTGATGGTTCAAAAGTATTCGAAATGAACAATGTTGAAGTTCCTACTTTTTGGTCTCAAGTAGCTACTGACATTTTGGCTCAAAAGTATTTCCGTAAAACTGGTGTACCTCAAGTTGATGAAACTGGTAATCCTCTTTTAGACGAAAATGGCAAACAAATTTTGGGCGCTGAAAACTCTATTAGGCAAGTTGCTCATAGATTAGCCGGCACTTGGAGACATTGGGGCGAAACAAATAAATATTTTGATAACGAAAAGGACGCTCAGATTTTTTATGATGAATTGGTATATATGCTAATGAATCAAATGGCTGCTCCAAATTCTCCTCAATGGTTTAATACTGGACTTGCTTGGGCTTATGGAATTACTGGTTCGGAACAAGGACATTATTTCGTAGATCCTAGTAATGGTGAATTATCTAAATCTAAAGATGCTTATTCGAGACCTCAACCGCATGCTTGTTTTATCCAATCTGTAAAAGATGATATGTTAAGCGAAGGTGGTATATTTGATTTGGCTACAAGAGAAGCAAGAATTTTCAAATTTGGTAGTGGTACTGGTTCAAATTTTTCTCAATTAAGAGGATTAGGCGAAAAGCTCTCTGGTGGTGGTGTTTCATCTGGTATGATGAGTTTCTTGAAAATATTTGATAGAGCAGCTGGTGCTATCAAATCTGGTGGGACAACAAGGCGTGCTGCCAAAATGGTTGTTGTTGATATTGACCATCCAGATGTTGAAGAATTTATTCAATGGAAAGCAAAAGAAGAAGAGAAAGTTGCAGCATTAGTTGCTGGTTCAAAAATCAACTCTACTTTCTTAAAAGCTATACTTGAAGAAGCTGTAAATAATCCTGATAGAAAAACTAATACTAAATTAAATAAGTTAATCAAAAATGCTGTCCACCGTGGCGTAACTTTGAATTATATTGATAGAACTATTGACTTGGTAAAACAAGGATTTACTTCACTTAGTTTCGAATCTTATGATACACATTACGAAGGCGAAGCTTATATAACTGTAAGTGGTCAAAATTCAAATAATTCGGTTAGAGTTACAAATGAATTTATGAGAGCAGTCGAAAATGACGAAATGTGGGACTTGAAATGGAGAACTAACGGCAAAGTATGTAAGTCGCTTAGAGCAAAAGACCTATGGGCGAAAATCAATCTAAGTGCTTGGAAATCTGCTGACCCAGGTTTGCAATATGATACCACTATAAATGAATGGCATACTTGCCCTGAAAGTGGCAGAATTAACGCATCTAATCCTTGTTCTGAATATATGTTTTTAGATGATACTGCTTGTAATTTAGCATCATTAAACTTAATTAAGTTCTTTGATGAAGAGAGCCAAGTATTTTTGGTGAATGATTACAAACACGCTATTAGACTTTGGACTATGGTCTTAGAAATTTCCGTTTTGATGGCTCAATTTCCATCAAAACCAATGGCACAACTAAGTTATGATTTCCGTACTTTGGGATTAGGTTATGCTAATCTTGGTACATTATTAATGGTGCAAGGTATTCCTTACGATTCTCCAGAAGGATTAGCTATCACTGGGGCTTTGACTGCTATTATGACTGGGCATTCTTATGAAACTTCTGCCGAAATGGCGAAAGAATTAGGTGCTTTCCCTGGTTATGAAAAAAATGCAGAATCTATGAATAGAGTTATGAGAAATCATAGAAGAGCTACCTATAATGTAGAACAATCTGAATATGAAAATTTAACTATCAGACCAATTGGTATTAATCCAAAATATTGTCCTGAAAATATCTTGTTTAGTGCAAAAGAAGTTTGGGATAATGCTGTTGAGTTAGGTAATAAATACGGTTTCCGTAATGCACAAACTACTGTTGTTGCCCCAACTGGCACAATTGGACTGATTATGGATTGCGATACTACAGGTATCGAGCCTGATTTCTCTATCATCAAATACAAAAAACTTTCTGGTGGTGGATATTTCAAAATTGTGAATCAATCTGTTAGAAAAGCATTAATTAAATTAGGTTATACTGACAAACAAATCGAAGATATTGAAAAGTATTGCAAAGGTCACGGTACTCTTATCGGTTGCCCTAATATCAATAAAAATAGCTTGAAAGAAAAAGGTTTTACTGACGCCAAAATTGAATTAATCGAAAAGCAATTAGATGATGTTTTTGATATTAAATTTGCCTTTAATAAATGGTCTTTGGGTGAAGATTTCCTAAAAACTATTGGAATTACTGATGCTCAAATTAATGATGCAAATTTTGATTTATTGACTGGATTAGGATTTACTTCTACTCAAATCGACGAAGCAAATGACTACGTTTGTGGTACAATGATGATCGAAGGTGCGCCAAATCTAAAATTATCACATCTGCCAGTATTTGATACTGCAAATAAATGTGGTAAAAAAGGTGAAAGATATATTAATTATATGGCTCACGTTAGAATTATGGCAGCTGCTCAACCATTCATCTCTGGTGCCATTTCTAAAACTGTAAATATGCCAGCCGATGCAAGTGTTTCTGAAATCGGTGAAGTATATATGAAATCTTGGAAAATGATGGTAAAAGCTATTGCTCTTTATCGTGATGGTTCAAAACTTTCACAACCACTCAACTCTGTAAATTATGCCGACCTTGATGAAATGATTTTATTGGGTGATGAAGAAGCATTTGACGAAACTGTGGGTGCCAAAGAATTCCAAGAGCATATTGATAACAGAATATCAAAACCATCAAGACAAAAATTACCTAAAAAACGTTCTGGATTTATCCGTGAAGCAACCGTTGCAGGACACAAAGTTTTCCTTAGAACTGGCGAATACGAAGATGGTTCTTTGGGTGAGATTTTTATTGATATGTACAAAGAAGGTGCTGCTTTTAGAGGCTTGCTGAATAGTTTTGCTATTTTGGCATCCAAAGCACTTCAATACGGTGTGCCATTAGAAGAATTGGTTGATACATTTACATTTACTCGTTTCGAACCTGCTGGATATGTTGATGGTCACGAAGTAATCAAAAATTCTACTTCTATTTTGGATTATGTTTTCCGTTCATTAGGTTATGATTATTTGAATAGAACTGATTTTATTCACGTTAACGCCGTTGACGAAATCAAAACTGACAACAACAATTTAACCAAATTGATAGAGATTAATTCGACTACAACAACAACTAACACAATAAATAATACTACAAATAACTTAATCACAGCCAAAGCTGAGCTTTCTGATACTATAATCAAAGCAGAGGATAACTCTTTTGAGTTAGTTAGCGAAATTATACAAACAGTAAGCAAAGGTGGTACTGTTATGATAGCAAAAACCGCCCTCGAAGCACAGCAATTCGGTTACACTGGCGAACAGTGCTCCAACTGCTCATCACTTAGGGTGAAACGCAACGGCAGCTGTACAGTCTGCGAGGATTGCGGCACAACATCTGGCTGCAGCTAAAAAATAAGTAAAGAAGAAAAAATAAAAGACAAAACTAGCAATGGTTTTGTCTTTATTATTAATCAAGGAGAAAATGGAAAATTTTAGTATTAATGATGAAGGGATAATTTTAACTAATCTATCTGAATTAGATTTTTCAGATAACCTAGAATATTTTAATTATTTAGACATTAAATTATATGAGGGTAGTACTTTAGATACCAGTTTGTTTAAAAAAGAATTTATTGATTTAATAGTAACTTCTCCTCCATATAATGTTGGTATTGATTATAATTCTAATGATGATGAGTTGAGTTACGAAAAATACTTAGAATTTTCTGAACAATGGATGTTGAATTGTTATAATTGGAGTAAAACTCAAGCAAGATTTTGCCTTAATATACCATTAGATAAAAATAAAGGTGGTCATAAATCAGTTGGGGCAGATCTTACGCAAATTGCTCAAAAAGTTGGCTGGAAATATAAAACAACTATTATATGGAATGAGGGTAACATATCGAGAAGAACAGCTTGGGGTTCTTGGAAGTCTGCATCTGCACCTGTTGTTATTGCACCTGTGGAATTGATTGTAGTTTTATATAAAGATGATTGGAAAAAAACTAATGGTAGTAAAATTTCAGATATTACTGGTGAAGAATTCAAAAATTGGACACAAGGAGTTTGGCTTTTTAATGGTGAAAGTAAAAAAAGAATTGGTCATCCCGCACCATTCCCTAAAGAATTACCATATCGTTGTATAAAATTGTTTAGTTACCAAGACGATGTTGTTTTTGACCCTTTTACTGGTAGTGGTACTTCATTAATAGTTGCTCAAAATTTACAAAGAAAAAGTGTTGGTGTTGAAATTGATAAGAAATATTGTGAATTAATAAAAAGTAGAGTTCAAAATGAAGTTGGTTCTATGGAGTTCGTATGACAAAGAAAACCCAGAAAGATATAATAAAAGAATATTTTACTGATAATCCCAATCGTGATATTCATCATAGGGAAATTGTAGATTGGGCAGTAAAAAAGTGGAAAAGATTAACTGGTGAAGTCTTTAGAGACCCTGATAGAGCAATTCGTTCTTTAAGTCAAGCTGGATTTTTGATAAAAGTTAATAAAGGTGTCTATAAATTTGATATTGACTTTGTTGAAAGTAGAGAACTTGAGGACTTTACACCTGCTCAAAAAAATATTATTTTGAAAAGAGATGATTATAAATGTGTTATCTGCGGTAAAGGTAAAAAAGATGGTATAGAACTACATATTGACCATATAAAACCTAAAGATTTTGGAGGGAAAGCAATATTAGAAAATGGTCAAATCTTGTGTGGTCAACATAATTATTTAAAAAAGAATTTAAAACAGACTGAGACTGGTAAGAAAATGTTTATTAGATTATATGATTTAGCTAAAGTCTCTGGTGATGAAAATTTAATCAAATTCTGTTTAGAAATTTTAGAAGTATTTGAAAATAATAAAATTAATGGTCATATTGAATGGAAAAAATAAAAGACAAAACTAGCAATGGTTTTGTCTTTTTTTAAGAATAAGTTAAGGAATTAAAAATGAATTTAACAGAGAGAGAGCTAAAAGTAGTTGAGCTTATTCAACAAAATAATATAACAAATTTTATTGAGGAATATTCGGATGAACTTTTGAATCTTAATAAAGGAGGTATTATTGCATATAATAGTCGAAATTTAGAAAATGGCGATATGTTTATTAGTAATATAAAGATAAATAAAAATTTATCTAATTTAAAATAGTTACTAGTCTAACTTGTTGCAATGTTTAGAAATGAATTAGGTGGACCCGAAGGAGTTATGGTTTTAAGTCCTTTTTTCTTAAAATTTTTAGGTATATTCATGCCTGTATTAAGAGAAAATCAAGAGATGTTATATCAATTTAAAGAAGACTATTATTTTAATAGCAGTAAATTTATAAACTATTTTAATTATACACCTCAATCTCCATTAGATTCAGTAAAAGAAGTTGTAAAAAAGCTTAAGAACAAGCAATAATATTCCCACTACACAAGACAAAGTCAATATGCTTTGTCTTTTTTTTGTAGTAGATAAATTAAGAAAAAATAAGTTTTTAAAAATAAATAAATAAATTATGAATTAAAGTGAGATTAATTTAATTTTGTTGTGTCTCTCAATTTGTAAAGGAAATATTTCTAAGAAAAGTTAAGCACAAGAGATTAAGAAGAAAAAAAATATTTTATAATTTTTTATTAATTAGAGGTTTATGTGAAAAAACATATTACACAACCAATGCTCAAAATATTTGCGGTATTGATGTTATTCTCAGCAATGTTTGCTGAAGCTTATTCCCAAAAAAAATTGCCCGCCACTCCACAAAATCTATTTATAAATAGAGCTGAAATTAATGGTCAGTATTATTATTCCTTAAGTTGGGAAAATGGCGATATTATGAAAGGTCAATTTGCAGAGGCAACTTATTTCAAAATATTCAGGAAATATGAACCAAGTAACATACTTGATTCTAATTTTGCTTATGATTTCAGTCTTTTGGATATCGAAAAAGCTAATGCTGATGGAGAATATAAAAGAGATTTAGTTTATTTAAATGAAGGAACTTATACCTTTTATATAGTTGCTGCTTATGAATTACAAAATACGGAAATTCTAAGTGGAATATCTCAGAAAATAGCTTTTAAATATGAAGTATCAAATAGATTTTATTTAGAATCAAACGAATATGAATATAATGCAAAAATAGGCGAGCAATTTGATGTTGAAGTTCAATATTACGGAGTAGAGGAAAGTTGTAAATTACAAATTAATGCAAATTTTAAAGCAGGTGTAAAACTTATCTCACAAAAAAAATTAAAAGGTAATTCTTTCAACTTTACTTTCGAATTAATTAATGCAGAAGAACAAGAAATAACTTTTTATTCTACAGATTGCAGTGGACACTACACTTCGACGATTGTGAAGATTAATAATTCTATTAAAGTAAATTATAAAGATATAATATATTTCAATGGTAATCAAAATACAATTAGACGATTTTATGTTAAAAAAACTGATGAATTTGCAGTCAATAGTAATTTCTCTGTAAATGTTAGAGAAGATTATATAAAAAAAGGGTTTAATTGTAATATTGAATATTCTATAGAAGAAACTACTCTAAAAAATGCAACAATTGATAAAAATGGTAATGTAAAAGCTCCTAATGTTCAAGAAAATTTGGGCAAACAATATATTGAGGTAATTGCATTAGTTAAAAATTGTGAATTGAATGGAGAAGTTATAAATACTTATGCATCTTCTGGATTTACATTATTAGTTTCTGACTATAGCCAAATGCCAAATGCAACTGTTTCTGGTCAAATTACAGACAAAGAAACAGGCGAAGTAATACCAAATGCAACTGTAGCAATGTATTCAATGGATTTTAGTGATACTTTAAATGTATCAGACGATGATGAGTTTATTGGAGATGATTTGTTTAATGAATCATACTACACATATTCAGATGAAGATGGAATGTACTCTTTGCCAGTATTAGCTGGAGAATATTTTGTTTATTCTGAAACAGATAATTACAATCCTTATTATAATATTGTTGATGGTACAGAAAAAGGTTTAGTGGTTAAAATAAATGATAAATTAACATTTGACATTCAATTAGAAAAAATGCAAATGCCAGTTATGGTTACATTTTCAGGAAAGGTAACAGACCAAGAAACTGGTGAACCAATTGCTAACGCTTTTGTTCAATTCATTCCTTCTGAATTAATCGACAAAGGAATCCTTAGTGAGAGAGATTCAACTTTTGGTAATGAATTGGAATACCATGACTATGACACTTATAATGCATACACAGATACAGAAGGTAATTACACAATTCAAATTTCTGATGATTATACTTATATTGCAATGGCGAGTACATTTGAAATAAGTCAATATGAACATGAATTTTACTCAGAAACAAGTAACTTTTATGATGCTGTAATTATAGACCCCAAAGCAGATTATTTTGCACCTTTTGACTTCACGTTATCTCCTTATCAAGAAAAATTAGGGTCAATATTAGGTACTGTAGTTGATGATAGTGATATACAATTACCAGCAACAGTATTAGCAATAAATTTAGATAATAGAAATGATGGACAGTCAGTTTATACTTCTATAGCAAGAAATGGAGAATTTACATTTGATAACTTACCTTACGGTAAATATATCATATTATCTGTACCAATGACAGTATTACATATACCTGGTTATTATGTAAGTGGAAATTTTGCGTCATTAAACTGGAATGATGCAACAGTTATAGGAGTAAATGATGTACAAACAACTATTTATCATACAATCCAACACAAAGCACTAACATCAGCAGGTTTAAATGGTTATGCTGAATTTGAAGGTAGAATTGGTAAAAAAGGCTCTCAAATCAAAGTTGGAGATAAAACACAAAAAAGTAAAGCTCTATCTGGAGTAACTGTATATCTAATGAACAAAAAAGGCGATGTATTAGATTATCAAATTACAAATAGTGAAGGTAACTTTAAATTCAATAAATTACCTGAGGGTGAATTTAGAATCATCAGTGATAAATTTGGTTTTTATGGTGGCTCGGCTGATATAATTATTGATTACAAAAATGGAATTAAATTTAATGGAGCTATGGAAATGGAAGCAAATTTAGCAATGAGTGTAGAAGATAATTTTACAGTTACAGGTGCCAAAATTTCTCCTATGCCTGTAACTACAAGTGCAAAAATTGAATTTAATTCTCAAAAAGGTAAAGCTGATATTATGATAATTGACCAAGCTGGAAAATTAATTAGCGAATTTAATACTAATACAACAGAAGGTTTGAATGAATTAGATTTACAAACTAATAATATGACTAACGGTACTTACTTTGTAATTATCAGCCAAAATAATATTAGCAAATCTGTTAAATTCATCATAATGAAATAATTTCTCTTAATCTCATACTGCACAACTCAAGGGAGCTGGAATTTATTCCGACTCCTTTGTTTTTTTACGTGTAAGATTATTTTAGTTATTCAATAAATCTGTGGAAAAATTGCTGTTTTTTTTGGATAACTTAATCGCATTATTTAATTAATTTTTTTTATTTTTGTAAAAATAATAAATAATAAATTAAGAGGTTTTATATGGAAATGTTCAAAAACACAATTACTGGATACGAAATAAAAATAAGTGCCAGAGATAAAGAAATAGATTTATTAAAAACGAAAATTAAATATTTAACAGAATGTTTAGAAAAAAAAACTACGAGGAGTATATTGATAAAAGATGTTAGATCGCATTTTGAAAAGATTGAGATGCTTGATAAAGGTAAATTCTTAAGTTCTTCAATATATTCAAGAATAGAACCTTTTTTATCTGAAGAATTAGTAAATCAATTAAACAATAATTCTGTATATTTATTTGATTTAGCTGGTACAATTAAAATAAATAATTTTAATAAACTAATTTTAAAGGAAATATCAAATTTAGAGATACTTTGGGAGTTAATATAAATTTCATTTTTACAACATTTTTCCACTTTCTTAGTCTTAATATTCTTATTAATTGGTGAAAATTATGGCTTATACTGATATACGTGAAGAAGAATTAAAAAATAAAATTGCTCAAAACTATTTCTGGCAATTTGACTGCACCAAAATCATCGGTAATCTTGATTTTTGTGTAACAATGCACCAATCAAAAGGGGAACTTTTTGAGCAAGAATCTTTACTTTGGGCAGAAGCGAAGAAAGGCACTTCTGATATCTATAATTCTTTGGTTCAATTAATACTTACAATTGGTAAAGCACGAACTTTTGACAAAAGTAATCCTCCGCCTTTTTTGGGTGCAATAGATAGCGAAAAAATTGCATTTGTTCCTTATAGTGAAATTACAGAAATATTTTATGTTAATGATTTTAATTGGAATGTTGCTCCATCTAATTATAATACCAAAGAATTTTCGTTAATTCATGAAAAAGTCAAAAGTATAATTGAAAAAAATGCTTTACTTTTTTATTATGATAAAGATGAAAAGGAACTTAAAAATTTCATAAAGTTAAATTTTGTCGTTGGGAAATTTGGTATAAATAAAATTCGAATTGACAAAAACAACTTTATGATAATTTATAATAAGTGGTTAACTTCTGTAAAGCCATTTATTTCAGCTGATTGGGAGTTGGCAAAAAAAAATAATATTATAGATGGTGATTTTTATCTTGCAGATTTATTATCAGAAGAAAATACAACACTAAAAGATAAATTGTTCGTTTTGCTGAAAAAAGACAAATATGAATTTGCAAGAACATTGATGAGTTCTGGCTTTTTTACCCATAGTACGACTGGATTTAAAGATAACCAAGTAACACATACTCAATTTTGGAATAAGTACGAACGCCCACCAAAAGAAGAATATTGGGATTATATCGTTAGTCGTAGAGATTTGCTTGTACCTCAAGATGTCCGTGAGAGAAAAGGTAGTTTTTATACTCCACAAATATGGGTAGAGTTATCGCAAAAGTATTTAGCCGATGTACTTGGCGAAGATTGGCAAGATGAATATTATATTTGGGATTGTGCGGCTGGAACAGGAAATTTACTCAATGGACTTACAAATAAATACAATATTTGGGCATCAACACTTGACCAGCAAGACGTTGAGGTGATGAAAGACCGTATCAAAAATGGTGCTAATTTATTTGAAGATCACGTATTCCAATTTGACTTTTTGAATGATGATTTTACAAAATTACCAATTGAATTACAAAAAATAATAAATGACCCTGAAAAACGCAAAAAGTTAGTAATGTATATTAATCCTCCGTATGCAGAGGCTGGAGATGCAAAACAAAGAACAGGGACCGGTAAAAATAAATCAAAGACCACAACTGACAATAAAATTTATCATAAATATAGAAATGAATTAGGTAAAGCAAGTAATGAACTTTTTACACAATTTTTAATTAGAATTAAATTTGAAATTCCAAGTTGTATTGTTGGAAACTTCTCTACAATGAAAGAAATAACAGCTTCAAATTTTAAAGTTTTTAGAAATAATTTTCAAGCTAAACATTTAAAAACTTTTATCGTTAATGCAAATACTTTTGACAATGTTAATGGAAAATTTCCAATAGGATTTTCAGTTTGGAATACAAATGAATCTTCAAAATTTAAAAATATTAAAGTTGAAGTTTATAATGAAAAGCAATTATTGTTAATGAAAAAATATTTTTATTCATTTGATGAAACCAAAGGGAAAATTAATGATTGGTTTAGAAGTTATAGGTATAAAACTGTAGAAAATATAGGTTTTTTAATGGCAGACGCTCCTGATTTTCAGAATAATAAACTTGTTGCAATTTTAAATTATAAAGGCACTCGACATGGTATATTTACAATAATAAGTCGTTATAATTTAATACCTGCTGTTATTTATTTAGCAGTAAGAAATTGTATAGAAAATACTTGGATAAATAATAGAGACCAATTTTTAATTCCTTATAATAAGTGGGAAAAAGATATTGAATTTCAAAATAATTGTTTAACTTTCGCATTATTTCATAGTAAAAATAAAATAAGGAATACTATTTTTACAAACCACTGGTTACCATTTACCGAAGATGAAGTAAATTGCAATAAAGCATTTGAAAGTAATTTTATGACCCAATATATCAAAGGTAAACTAAAGTTAGATGATGGCGATAATAATATGTTCGGAGCAGAAGAACATCGTACTACTCCGCTTGTGTTTTCTGATGAAGCGAAATCTGTATTTGACGCTGGGCGTAAGTTATGGTGTTATTACCACCAACAACCAAATATTAATGTAAATGCTTCATTATATGATATTAGGGAGCATTTTCAGGGTCGTAATGCAAAAGGTAAAATGAACAACAAAAGCACCGACCCAATTTATACAAAGCTTATTGGAGAATTACGAGATAAAATCAAACTTTTAGCCCAAAAAATTGAACCAAAAGTATATGAGTATGGCTTTTTGAAGGAGTAAGTGTTATTCTTTTTCTTTATTCAAGAATACTTTTTTTGTATTATATTTTGCAATAATCACTGGTTATATTTGTCTGTGTTTGTGTAGATATTGCATATAGTATTGGTGTTTTATTGGTGAGAAGAATGTAGTGAACCCCACCCATAATCCTGTAAATTTTGAGATTGGTTTGGGAAATTAAGATTAGGAAGACGACCCGCCGGTCGTCTCTACATTTAAGAAAAAAGCGAAAAAGGGTGTAATCGAGTGCAATTTTTGGAAGGGACTCCACCCATAATCCTGTAAATTTTAAGATTGGGTTGGAAAATTAAGAGTAGGAAGTCGACCCGCCGGTCGTCTCTACATTTAAGAAAAAAGCGAAAAAGAGTGTAATTGAGTGCAATTTTTGAGATTTGGCAGAGAACCCCACCCATAATCCTGTAAATTTTAAGATTGGGTTGGGAAATTAAGAGTAGGAAGACGACCCGCCGGTCGTATCTACATTTAGAAAAAAGCGAAAAAGGGTGTAATTGAGTGCAGATTTTCCTGTTCTCACATTAAAAATAATATTAAAAATATGTAGATAAGTAAAAGTGGGGATGTGAACATAATACTATCAAATCTATCTAAAATGCCTCCGTGCCCAGGGATTAGATTTGAACTATCTTTGACTCCGCTATATCGCTTAAAGTGAGACTCCACCAAGTCTCCTAATTGACCAAATATACCAACAATTAGCCCAAAGCCTATTCCAAATAAGTAATTTATCTCTGGAATATAAAAATATAACATCAAAATAAAATAGATTATCGAACTTAAAAAGCCACCGATTGCACCTTCGACTGATTTTTTTGGGCTGTGTCTTTCAAATAATTTATGTTTGCCAAAAGACTTACCAACAAAATATGCCATCGAATCACAAATCCAAATTGAACTAATATGAATAAGTAATAATTTGCCCCAAACACTTGAATCAATAACATTATCATTAATTTGCAACGGCAGTAAATTGTGCATATATTCTCTAATAGAGCCAAATTCACGAATGAACAATAAACAGATAAATAATATCCCAACATACAAAAACCCGACTATACTAAACATATTATTTTCAATTGGCGTATCGGTATGGTCCCAAAGTTGGTATAAAAAACTAAATATCAATATAAATAGGGCATTCCCAATAAAAAATATCATACTTGCCACAAACTGATCATTCAATAATAGATAACCGGTAATCAATGTCATAATAAAATTGAATATTAGAAAAATATATTTGTAAGGTTTGAACCCTTTGTTTTCTATCATTTTGTAAAATTCATTCAATCCCATTGTGGAAATTATAGCAATAAAGAAAGTAAAAAATAATCCACCTTCCAAAATCACATAAACTCCAAATGGAATTCCCACTAATGCGACTAAAACTCTTTTAACTAATTCATTATTCATATCAATTATTTTTTATTGTTTTTTTCAAAAATATTCTACAAGCCGCCAACACATCTTCGACCTTTATCATATTCATATCATCTTTGGATATTTCATCATCAATAAATGGCGGTGAAAGTATGATTTTTTTATCTGTATATGGCGACCATCTCTTTGGACCAATATTTGCAGAATTAGGATATAATCCAACTATAGGCACTCCACAAGTTGCAGCCAAATGCAAAATCCCTGTAGAATTTGCAATAACTAATTTTGAAATTGAAATCAAAATTATCATTTCTTCTAAAGTTAACTTACCACACAAATTTTTGCTATAAACTGATTCAATTTCCACTTTTTTGCAATTTAAACTATCTTCTTGAATACCAGTAATCAATATATTATTATTAAATTCACGAGAAAGTCTTTTGGCTAATTTACCAAAATATGTTGGGCGCCATTCTCTAGCAGAACCACCAGTAGATGGGTGCAAAATTATTGGCATTTTACTAAAATTCACACCTAATTCTTTGAGTTTAGTTTTTAGTTGTGTTTTTTGTTCTTTTTTTATTTCAAATTTTATCAAAGAATAAATTGTTGATTTGTCTAATTTATCAATTTCATCAGTAGTTAAAAATGATTCTATTAATGATAAATTGTACTCTGCTTCGTTTTTTAAGCCAACTTTTCTATGTTCATAAACTTTGTGATTATACAAAAATGAATAATATCTATAACCAGTACCCACTCTCAATTTAGTATCAGAAAAGTAGCCTGCAATTGTTTCATTAAATTTTGGTCTTGGATTAAAAATAATATCTGGTTTGATTTCTTTTAGTAATTCCGAAATAGTTTTTTTGTTTGTATCTTCTGAATTAATATTATGAAAAATTATATTATAACTTTTATCAATAAAACTCAAAATTGGCTTTGTATAATTACTATGAATCAAATGTAGATTAGCATTTGGATTTAGATGTCTCAATAATTTAAACATAGGTAAAGTTAGTATCATATCACCCAACTTATCTGTTCTAAACACAACAATGTTTTGGCAATTTAATAATAAATCTTTATGTTTGTTTGTTTTCAATTTTAATTTATAAACTTTGAATTATTTATTTGTATTTTTACAATTTAATAACTTTATTTATTAAAAAAAATAATTATTGAAAACATTAAAGAATAAAATATCAAATAAATAATATCATACAACAAAAATTACTTAATTGGTAAATTTAAATATCTAAAAATCAAACTTAATGGCAGAAAATTCTTTGGACAAAATAGAAATATATACTGATGGCGCCTGTTCTGGTAACCCAGGTAAAGGTGCTGCTGCTTACGTCATCATCAAAAACGGTGTCGTAATATATGAACACGCTGTTGCATATAGGCTTACAACAAATAATAGAATGGAAATGTTGGCTATTTTACTCGCTCTCAGAAATATAGAACAAAATAATTATCAAAATGTTAAAATATATTCTGATTCAAATTTAGTTGTAAGTTCATTTAATTCAAGGTGGATTGATAATTGGAAAAGAAATAACTGGGTCAAATCTGACAAAAAGCCCGTTTTAAATAAAGATATTTGGCAAGAAATTTATCCACTCAATCAAAAGCAAAAACCTACTTATATTTGGGTAAAAGGACATTCGGGTGTATTTTATAATGAAAGATGTGACGTTTTGGCTAATGAGGCTATAGATTACGCAAATTTCAGTAATGGATTTCATATTGACACTAATTATGAAAAAAATACTCAAACTACAAATTCTTTAAATATTTTTGATGATGTTCAATTAATTAGCGAAAGTTCTAAATCAGAAAACCCCAAAAATTATTCAAAATCAATTGTTGAGGATGTCAATATAGAACAAAATTTATTAGAAATAAATAAAATTACAAGTAAAAATGAATTTAATTATTCTTTGAATTTCCAAAAAAAATTCTTTACTAAAAATGAATTAAAAGAAATTGTAAATATTATTAATCTTGAAATTACTAAAGATTAATTTATTTTATATAATATATTGGTTACAGAAATCATATAATATTTGACATTGATAAATTAATTCGCCTTATTGTTAAAGTTAATGATGACAATAAATTAAATTATAAATTTAATTTTGTCAATTAATAAATTTTAAATAATATTTCCAATATATAATATAGGTGTTGTATGAAAATCAATATGGGTAATATCGATAAAATAATAAGAGCAATTATTGTTATTGCATGTTTAGGATTATTTTTTGGTGGCATAGTTGTAGGAACCTTTGGCTATGTGTTGTTAGCTGCTGCAGTTATTTTGACATTTACTATAACAACGGGATTTTGTCCGCTTTATACTTTTCTTGGGATAAGTAGTTGTCCTGTCAAAATTGAAGAATAATAATTTTGAGATTTATATATTTATAAATATACTTTAAAAAAATATATAAATATTATAAATATTATCACTATATTTGCAGAGGAAGTAATAAATAAATCAATATTATTTAACGTCATTTGTGTGTGTTATTATTACTTTATAAATATATTGAATTTAACCAATTTATACTTCGAATAACATTACAAATAATAGATAAAAAACAACTCTAAACAAAGGCAATAATGATAAGTCATATAAAAGATGCAGATTTAAAAGGCAAAAAAGTCTTAGTAAGGGTTGATTACAATGTTCCTCTTAAAGATGGGAAAATTGCAGATGATAGTCGTATCATTGCTTCATTACCGACTATAAATAGAATTTTGGAAGTTGGCGGAATTCCGATTCTTATGTCACATCTTGGAAGACCTGATGGAGTAGTAAATTTAAAATATAGTCTTAAGCCTATTGCTGACTATCTTCAAAAAAAATTGCAATACAAAGTTAGATTTGCTGATAGTTGTATCGGTGAAGATGCTCATAACGCTATAAAGGATATAAAAACAGGTGAACTTGTTTTATTAGAAAATCTTCGATTTTTCCCTGAAGAAGAAAAAAACGATGAAAATTTTGCTAAGAAACTCGCTTCTTTTGGCGATATCTATGTAAATGATGCATTTGGAACATCTCACAGAGCACACGCTTCTACTTATGGAGTTGCTAAATTATTCAAAGAAAAATATGCCGGTTATTTGATTTTTAGTGAAATTGAACATTTGGGACAATGTATAAATCACACAGAAACACCATTCACTGCTATCATTGGTGGTGCCAAAATATCCGGAAAAATTGATGTAATAGAAAATCTTATGGAGAAATGTGAAAATATTCTTATCGGTGGTGGTATGACTTTTACATTCCTCAAAGCTTTGGGATACGAAATTGGTAAATCACTTTTAGAAAGTGATAAAGTTGAATTAGCAAAAGAGCTAATAATTAAAGCCAAATCAAAAAAAATTAATTTACTTTTGCCAATTGATATTGTTGTTGCTTCAGAATTTAACAACGATAGCCCCAAATCAACTGTTGATATTAATTCAATTGCTATCGACAAAATCGGTATGGATATTGGACCCAAAACTGTTGCTTTGTTTAAAGAAGTAATCTTAAATTCCAAAACAATTCTATGGAATGGACCAATGGGTGTATTTGAGATGCCGAACTTCGCACAGGGAACATTTGCTATTGCTAATGCTCTTGCTTCTGCCACTACTAACGGTGCAAAAACTATTGTTGGAGGGGGAGATTCAGTTGCTGCAATCAAACAAATGGAATTTGAGGATAAAGTTACTTTCGTTTCAACTGGTGGCGGTGCTTCTTTGGAATATTTGGAAGGCAAAGAATTACCAGGCATACAGATTTTAAATAGGTAAATAATTTAGATTAAAAGTTTGTCCTTATCATAAAATAAGATATTATTACTTTTGGGAATTAATTCAACATTAGTTCCTATCTTTATTTTATCAAATAGCATTTCGTCATTCTGAAATTCAACTGCTGATAATCTTACTATAATTTGATTAGTTTGACTCCTAATATAAATCAAAAATTCATAACCCATATTTTCTATATTCTCTACAATCAAATCACTCTTCAAATTCAACCCATTCACCTTAATTAGTAAATTTTCTGGTCTTATAGCCACATATTTACAAATTTCTATTTTTGTGTCAATTGTTTGCTCTTGATTTATTAATTTTAAGAACTCTTCTGTTGTAAAAATATTAATACCAGGGGTACCTATAAACTCAGCAACAAAAATATTATGCGGAAAATTATAAAGTTCATTTGGAGTGCCAATTTGTTGTATTTCGCCATCTTTGAGTAATACAATTTCATCAGCCATTGTCATCGCTTCTGTTTGGTCGTGAGTTACATAAATTGAAGTAGTATTATTTTCTCTATGGATTTTGATTATTTCATTACGCATCTGCACCCTTAGCTGAGCATCAAGATTGGATAACGGTTCATCAAATAAAAAAATGTTGGGCTTTCTTATCAATGCTCTACCCAATGCTACTCTCTGCTTTTGACCGCCGGATAATTGTTTTGGCTTTAGATTTAATTTTTCACTTAAGTTCAACATTTCTGCAATTTTATTCACTTCATCAATAATTTCTTGCTTTGGTGTTTTATTCACCTTTAATGGAAATGCGATGTTTTCATATACACTTAGATGAGGATATAAAGCATAATTTTGGAACACCATTCCTATTTTTCTGTCTTTTGGAGCTAAATCATTTACGACTTTATCTTCAAAACGTAGTTTGCCATCAGTAATTTCTTCAAGACCTGCAATCATTCTTAATAAAGTAGATTTACCACAACCAGAAGGACCCAACAACACTAAAAAATGACCCTTTTTAATATCAAAACTAATATTTTTGACAGCATCAAATCCATTATCATATCTTTTGCATAAGTTGTCTAACTTTATATTTACCATTTGGATTTCTTAATTAAAATTAATATTAAAATGAACACTAAAATAAACTATTAGAATCAATCACACAAATAAAACATTAGAATAAAAATTATATATAATTTGATTTAATATTTTCAAAACTACAAAGTATTATTTAATTTAGCAACATTGCTTTTAAGGTTTATGAATAAATGTTTATTAAAATATATTTATTGAATAAAGTGATAATGTAAAATTTAATAAATTCTAGAAAAAATACTACATATTAATTATGACATTTGTTCATATACTTTCTAAAAAAACACAGTACAAAAAATGAATAAAAACATAAAAAAAAATATTTTAATTACTCTTAATCTTATTATTATTTTATTGGTAACTTCTTGTGGACAAGATGATTTTCCAGTAAGTAATCTTCCATTTTCATTAGAAAAAGTAAGTAATATAAATATCATTAGTGGCGACACAATAGAGTTATATGGTAATTTCCCCAAAAATCCCGCAACTACAAAAATTGTTATTGATATCAAAAATAATGAAAATGAAACAGTGCAATTAATAGTCCCAGCAGATAGTATTATTGATTTTACTATAAATAAAATAAAATTTGTTTATCCCTATGATTTTTTAGGAGATAAAATATATTTGTTAATTAGTACACTAAATGCCAATAATGACAAAGTTTTGGATACAACACAAAAATTAGACATAAAAGTAAATAATATTTTTGATTTCGAGAAACTTACATTACAAACAACTAATTTTATTTTGGGCTCTGAGTTTGGATTAGATGACGAATTGCCTCAAAATGTAATTACTTTCAAACACAAGTTAGAAATTAGTGTTTTAGAGATAAATCAACGCAGTTTTTATTCAGTTATGAGATACAATAACTCATCAACCAAAAAATTAAATCTTCCTGCAGATTCTATTTCTTGGATTGAAGCGATTTTGTTTTGTAACAAACTCTCCGAACTAAAAGAATTAGAATTATGTTATAATATTATCGATACAAATCAAAATTTAGTAGAGTTTGATGAAAATAAAAACGGTTGGAGATTACCGACTGAGGCAGAATGGGAATACTTAGCAAAAGGTAACACCACCAATGACTTTTTCCAAAATAAAGAACCAAATGAGTTGGGTTGGTATGTTTCAAACTCTGGTATAAAATTACTTAGTGGTAAACAAAAGTCGCCAAATATCTTTAATTTATATGATATTCACGGGAATGTTTGGGAATGGTGTTGGGATTTTTATAATGGTGATTATTACAAAAATATAGAAAATAAAACTTACCCCAAAGGTGCAATCACTGGTCAAAGAAGAGTGAAAAGGGGAGGTTCTTTTAGGACTGGTTCAATATTCCTTAGAGCAAGTAACAGAAAAACCGACGATGCTAATTTATTCGGTACCGGTATTAGACTTGTTCGAACAATTAAATAAACATACTAAAATGATGAGTTACAATTAAATATAATTCAATATTATTACTATAAAGTATTACTATATTTGGTTTAAGAAATCTGGCTTAAGATATTTGAAATTCTGAGTAATTTTTCATCTTCAAAATTATTCCCTTGGATTTGCATACCAAATGGCAAACCAATTTGATTCTCACCAGCTGGAATATTAATTGCTGGAATACCTGCAAGATTAGCAGATGCAGTAAAGAAATCAGAAACATACATAGTCAAAGGATTATCATTTTTAGAATTAGGTTTAAACGCAGAACTTGGTGTAGTAGGCATTAATACTATATCAACATTCTCAAAAGCTTTTTTATAAGTTTGAAAAATTAAATTTCTTGACTTTTGTGCTTTTAAATAATATGAATCATAATATCCTGAAGATAACACATAAGTACCAGTCAAAATTCTTCTTTTCACTTCATCACCAAAACCTTGAGAACGTGTGGCAAAATATATATTATCGTTTTCCTTTAATTCAGGTCTAAAGCCAAACCTAACTCCATCAAAGCGAGATAAATTCGATGAACATTCAGCAGTTGCCAAAATATAGTAAGTAGGTATCCAGCTTTCTGTATTTTGAAACTCTACATATTCAAACTTTACACCCAAACCTTTCAATTTCTCTAAAAAGTTATAATAATATTCTTTGACGTAATCTTCACACTTATCAATTTCAATATCTGGCAATAAGCCAATCTTTAGTTCCGAAAAGTTATAATCTTTTACATTTGCATTAATTGTTTCTAATGAATTTATAGCTTCCATTTCAGTAGAAGTAGAGTCGTTTTTATCATAACCGCTAATAATTTCAGTAACCAAAGCCAAATCTTCAATATTAGATGAAAAAACGCCAATCTGATCCAATGAAGATGCAAAAGCAACCATTCCATACCTTGAAACTCTACTATATGTTGGCTTAAATCCATAAATACCTGTGAAAGACGCTGGCTGTCTCACCGAACCGCCAGTATCCGACCCGAGTGATGCAAAACAAAGTCCAGCGGCAACAGCGACAGCAGAGCCACCTGATGAGCCACCAGGGACATATTCTTTATTTATTGGATTAAGCACACCACCAAAAAAAGAAGTCTCATTTGACGAACCCATTGCGAACTCGTCCATATTTGTTTTGCCAATTATTATGGCACCTTCAGAAAGCAATTTTTCGATTACTGTGGCATTATATACTGGAGTATAATTTTCAAGCATTTTGGAGGCGCAAGTAGTTCTAATATCTTTTGTTGAGATATTATCTTTTATTGCGATTACAAATCCTTCTAATTTTCGAGGTTTGCCAGCAACAAAATTTTCATCAGACTTTTTGGCTGATTCTATTGCTTTGTCTTTGGTCAGAGTAATAAAGCAGTTCAAGTCTTTATTTTCTTCAATCTTAACATACAAATTATTTACAAATTCTAGCACAGTAGTTTTATTTGATTTTATATCATTTAATAAATTTTGGTATTTTATCATTTTTCTTAAAAAGTAATATATTTTTGTAGTTATTAATTAAAGAATAGTTTACAAGACAAATTTTAATAATTATTACGGACAATTATTAAAACAACAAATTATCAATCAAACATTTGGTCACGTTTTAATTTTTGAATTTCGTCTTCAATTGGTTTTTTTATAGATTCAGTTTCTTTTTTTATCTCATTCTCAATATCATTACTTACGCTGTTCATTTGTGCTGTTAAGTTAGCTTGTGCATTTTTGATTTGTTGCACGCCTTTCCCTATTGTTTTTGCAATCTCTGGAAGTTTTTTCGGTCCAAATAACAAAACAACTGATAATAAAATAAGCAATAACTCACCGCCACCAATATCAAACATTTATAATTTACTCGTATTAAGTTATTATTTTTCTTTTGTTTGTTCTGACTCTTCACCGTTTGAAGCTTTTTTAAATTCTTTTATACCTGTACCTAATCCCTTCATTAATTCAGGGATTTTTTTACCACCGAATAATAAAGCTACGATTACTAATACAACTAAAACTTCGGGTAAACCTAATCCGAATGGCATAATTACTCCAATTTGTTATAGAGAATTAAATAAAAAATATAGAAAAGAATTTAGAAAAAAAGAAATTACAAAACATCAAATTTAGCCAATAAAATCAATCAATGACTTATAAATCTTAACACCATCACCATAACCTAAAATAGTATCAGAAGACCTATCTGGGTGAGGCATCATACCAAGAATATTTTTGTTTTTGTTTGTAATTCCAGCAATATTAAGTAATGAACCATTTGGATTTGTGTCTTTATCCACTTTCCCACTTTCATCACTATACAGAAATGCAATTTGGTCATTATCTTGTAACATCTTTAATGTCTCATTATCAGCATAATAATTACCTTCTCCGTGTGCAATCGGAATTTTCAGTAAATCACCATTATTAATCGTACTTGTAAATGGAGAATTAGAATTTACTTTAAGATAAGTATCTTTGCAAATAAAACTTTGGCTCTCATTTCTTAATAAAGCACCAGGCAAAAGCCCAGCTTCAGTTAATATTTGGAATCCATTACAAATGCCAATTACATAACCACCTTTGTTAGAAAAATTAATTACTTCATTCATTATTGGAGAAAATCTTGCTACAGCACCGCATCTAAGATAATCACCATAAGAAAATCCGCCAGGTACAATTATACAATCAATATCTGATGGAATTTCAGTATCTTTGTGCCACAGATATACACTCTCAGCGCCAGAATTCACTGATGATGAATAATAACAATCGTGGTCGCAATTTGACCCAGGGAATTGTATAACTCCAAATTTCATAACTTTTCCAATAAATTTACTTCGTTATTTTATTAATCTTTCTAATTAAAATAATGTCAATTCTCTTCAATCTCTAAAACTTAACTCTTCGGTTCACATAATTCAATCAATACTCCACCAGTACTTTTGGGATGCAAAAATGCAATATTCATATTATGAGCACCATTCATAGCTTTTTTATTGATTAATTCAATACCACTATTTTCTAATTTATTCAATTTATCATTAATGTCATTAGTTGTAAATGCAATATGATGTATCCCCTCGCCTTTCTTTTCTATAAATTTTGCAATCGGTGAATTTTCATTTATTGCTTGTGTCAATTCAATCAACACACCACCAATATCAAATGATGCAATTTTAACATTTTGCTCTTCTATTGTCTCAAGATGAAAATCTGTAACTCCAAATATCTTAGAGTATAATTCCTTGCTTACTTCCAAATCTTTGACAGCAATTCCAATATGATTAATGCTTTTTACCAATTAATTGTTACTCACAAACTAAAATCAACTAAAATAATATAAAACTATATAAAACTAAATATATCAATCCAACAATTTTTCTGCATTCAACAATTCTTCTTTTGTATTAATGCCTTGCAATTCTTCAAATTTTGCCAAAGGGAATGCAAATACTTTTTGACTTTTATTAATCGCAAGACCAATAATATCAGTTAAGTAATATTCGCCTTGTGCATTATTGCTTTTCACATCTTTCAATAAATCAAATAACAAACTTGACTTAAGATAATAAATTCCACTATTTACTTCAGTAATCTCTTTTGTCAACTCATCAGCATCTTTTTCTTCAGTAATTTCTTTGAAATTTTTAGCTGCATCTCTTACAATTCTACCATATCCTTTCGGATTTTGTGCTATAGTTGATAATACAGAAATATCTGAATTACTACCCTTATGCTCCATCAAAAACTTTAAAATCGTATCCGAAGTCAAAAAAGGAACATCGCCACATAAAATCAATATATTGCCATCAGTATTATCACCAAAAAAATCTTTTGCCTGATTTACAGCGTGTCCTGTACCTAATTGCTCATTTTGAATAGCAAAATCAAATCTATTAGTTTTTAGTACAGTAGTTTTTGGTCCAGCTTCAGAAATATTATCATTACCATTAACATTACCAATACCATCTAACTTATAATATTCATTCACAAATGAAATCACTTTTTCTTTGTGATGACCAACAACAAAAACAGATTTATTTATGACATATTTCTTACTTTTATTATTGACTTCATTGATTACATCAACTACATATCCTAAAAGTGGTTTGTCTTTTAATTTAAAAAGTACTTTTGGTGTTTCTGGGTCATTCATTCTTTTACCCAAGCCCGCTGCCAAAATTATTGCTGTTGTATTATCCATTTACGTTAAATTAATCTTTTGCAATTTCTTTGATTTTATTAATATCATCAACAAATACTTTAATTACAGAATGATTATTAATTTCTTCAGAATTGTTCTTATCGTCCAAAATGCAATAACTAATGATAATAATAATATCACCATTCATTCCCTTACGGGCTGCAGCACCATTTAGTCCAATCACACCAGTGCCGCGTTCGCCTTTGATGACATAAGTCTCAAATCGTTCGCCATTATTATTATTTACGATGGCAACTTTTTCGTATTCTAATAGATTTGCTGCTTCCATCAAATCTTCATCAATAGTAATACTGCCTTCGTAATTTAAATCAGCCTGAGTGATTGTTGCTCGGTGAATTTTGGACTTTAGAAATATCCTTTGCATATAAAATAATACTTGTAATAATTTTTTGTTCTAATATAGATTACAAAATTAACAATAATATTTATTAAAATTAACTATTTTCATTAAACAATTATAAACATTAATATTAATTAATTTGTGTTATAGGTATTAAGACGCATTTATTAATCTACTATTTACAAATTCATTAATATATTTATCCAAAATTAATTTGGACTTTTCATCGTAGATGATTATATCTTTCTTATCAGATTTATCATCACTAAATTTTATATAAAATTCTTTGCCTATTTTTGGTTCTGTAATACTTAAGTCAAATACACCAGTGGACTTTACTCTCAAATCTATTTTATTGGTTTCTAATAATTTATTCAGACAATATTTATACAAAAATAATTGTAAACCCTCGTAAATTTTACCTGTTTTTATATCAAATATACTCAAACTTAGAATTTCATCACCCTCATTTTTTTCATTATTGCTTCTATCCAAACAAACTAAATCAGTATTTCCTTTAACATTAATTTTAATATTATTTTGAGTAATATATTCAGTCGTTTCAAAATTTAATTCTGTAAACAAGATATTATATAATTTAATATCTTTATTACAAAACGTAATTATATTCTCTAAACTAGAATTTAATTTATATTTAATATATTTTTGATAAGTATTATTAGCTAAAACTTGGTTAACTTTTGACTGCAAAAATTCATTTAAATTACTTTTCACATCTTCGTTTTGACCAACACTTTGAAAATCATTTTCATCTAAAAAAAACTCATTTATATTTTCGTTGGTCAATAAGTTTGAATGTTGATTTAAGTTATTTGAATTATTTACTTTTTTTATTCTGTAATAATGAATAGTACTCTCAATTGCCGAGTGTAGATATGTACCTATATCACTTTTCACTAATAAATATTCAAACTTATTTTTCTCATCAAATAAATTAGTAAATTTTTTAAATATCTTATGAGCAATCTCTTTATTGATGACATTTATCTCCTCTATATTTTCAAAATTTTTGATAAGAATTTGATTTTTAGTAAAAATATTGACGTCAAAAATATGATTCAAATCACTGATTTTTAATGTATTATTTGCTAAATAATACTCTTTAATAGATTTTAGTTTCTTTTCATAATTAGTTTTATTATAAATTTTATCTATATTGAGATATTCAATTTTATCTTTTTTATTCTCGAATTTACTAATATAATTCTTTTTATATTTATTCGTAATTAGAGATTGATATTTAGTCCATTTGTTTATCGGTAAATCAAATACATAATTTTGTCTAACTTGATTTATTTGTTGATTTCCTGTAATTTGATAACTGGTATTATTATCGAATTTATATATTTCACTTTCTAACTCTTTGAGTTTGATAATTTCATTATTCAATTCATTATAAGTCTTTTTATTAATTCGACTATTATTAATTAATTTCAAAATCACTTCCAAAAAACTAGAGTCTTTATTTTCTTTATTATTTGTTGATTTTGGTATAAAAATATAATTTAGCTTCACAATTTTATCTTTATTGATATCTAAATCACTATTTGGCTTCCAATAATCTTTATTCTGTTCAGTAAATTCATCTAATACTTCTATGTTATTATTAAAATAATGGAATAATAACATTTTTTCTGAATTATAATGTTTGGCTTCTTTATCCTTTAGTGTAATCCCCATCAAATTATCTTTAAGATAAATTTTAGGGAATTCTGATTCTGTCAAACCACACAAAATGTTGATTTTATAATTTATCCCTCTCGTTTGTTCGATAGAAGTTACAGTTACACTTTTGTTAATTCTTTCATTTATCTGATACTTAGTATTTTCAATAATTGATTTTAGATTATCTAACCATTCACCAAAATTTTTGGCAGCATTAGGATTGATATCATTATTAATATTTCCAAGCTCGTTCAGTACCTCCAAAAATTTAATATATGCTTTGGCATCATTTTCCAAATTCTCATAAATATTAGATTTTATATTTGTTTTTATATTATTTTGGGTAGTTGATTTGACAGAAAAGTTGTCTTCCAAATTATTCATCAAAATAGAATTAAGATTAAAATCTATTATCCCAAAGTCACTTTCGGTTTTATTGTCATCATCTTGGATAATAACTTTATTATTTTGTGAATTTAAGTCTTTGAAAATATCTTCTCTAAATTTTGTAATATTTAGTAATACTTTATGTTTTGATAGAATATTTATAATCATATCTTTAAACTTATCATAATTTAACTCAACATTATAAAATTCTGTTGGTGTTGGTATTTTCAAATAAAATTTGTCATCTCCACTGAATTTATACTCATCTTGATTAATTAAATTATATAAATCTTCATCAATTTCATTTTTACTAAAAGTATTTTCAATATCTTCAAATTCTGTAAAAAAATTAATATTTGAATATACATCATAGAATTCAACTATTGATTTATTCAAATTTTTAATTTCTTTAATTACTTCATTACTTTTACCCTCTACAAAATTTGTAAAGGTAACTCTATTCTTATCTTTAATGAACTTCAGTTCTTTTAAATTATCCAAAATACTTAAAATCAAATTATTGCGATTTGAATAAAGGATATATTTATTTTTTTTGAGATTTTTTAGATTAAAAAGTTCAAATTGACTCTTATCTCTCGAATTATAATTGAAACTTAGATAATGATATTTATTCAAATTAATAAAATTATTTATATCAAAACCTTCTTTGAATATTTCCAAAAAGTTTATTATCTCAGCTACTACTTTTGAATAAACAAGTTCAAATCTATCAGAAATATTAAATAGAACATTGTTTTTGAGTCCAATTTCTCTAAATTTATCTGCATAACTCTGAGGATTACGGCAAGAAATTACGATGTCCATAGGTTCTATTTCAAACTTTGGATTTTCTAAATAGTATTGGCATAATCTACATATTTCTTCCACTTCATCAAAAGAATTTTTAGCAGAATATATTGAAGTAATTTTATCAAAAATTGGGCTACTTTTATTATTATCAAAGTCAAAAAGAAGTTCTTTTAAATAAACCGAAGGTTTTAAAATTGTACTATTTTCTAAATTCAAATTTTGGTGAGACTCATAAACTTTTTTCTGGAATTTTAAATCTTTGCTTAATCCCTTATCATTAAACAACTCATAATTAAACTTCTTATCATTAAATCTTCCATCTTTAAATTTCTCTTCTTTAAATTTTGAACTTTGGTACTCGATTATTTCTCTAATATTTTTATTTAAATTACCGAATAATTGGCTACTAATTTCTGTAATATCAAAGTTGATACATAATTTAAATCCAAGATTTTTTAATGTATGTAATAAGTTGATTTCATTATGCTCAAATTCACTAAACCCATTAAATAATATAGAATAATTATATAGTTTATACAATTCGATTAGTTTGCTAAATTTCAATTCATTAACATTATTATTTTGTGATTCTTTTATAAATTTATAAATTTCCAAAATATTCTCTTCAAACTTCACTATATTATCGTTGCACTGAATAGCACTCAATTCACTGAATTTTTCAAATATAGGGGTGAAATTAATCAAGCTATCAATTATTATATCAACTTTCTTTTGACTATCCAAAAGAGTTTCACCTAATAAATTCTCATACTCTTGCAAAATAATTATAAAATCAAATAATTTATCTTGATTATAAATTAAATTCCCAATTTTATCATCTGAGTTAGATTTTGCTATAAATACATTTTTTTTCTTATTATTAACATTCTTATCAACAACGTTGCTTTGAACATTTGTATTTTCAATCAACTCTTTGTATTTTTCCAATAAAGAATTAGAATCTATTCCCTTATTTCTTAATCCATTGATGATGTTTTTGAATTGACTCAAAAGATTTTTATTATTTAATTTGAAATCTTTTTTGTAATATTTAAGCAAATCTCCTTCGTTTTTCTCTTTTGCTTGGATTTTATTTAACGCCTGCTCGATAAGTGCTAACTGAAAATTATCACTTATTGATTTGTATTTATTACTTGGAACTAATAAATCATACAATAAATTGGTAAACTTATTATAATTAAAAATATTTAGTTTGGGTGAGGCTTTACCATTAATTTTGAAGTAGGTTTTGATTATATCTTTTTCGATATTTACAGCTTGTTTATATGTTGGTGCTATCAACATACTTTGAAAGTCATTCTGCAAAATATCTACTTTAAAATCAATACATTTTTCTTTAAAAGATTTTAAATCAAAAGGGGAATTTTGATTATTTTGATTTGTTGAATTTGTTTTATCATTATTAAATTGATTAATATTTGATAAATAATTCGCTGTATAAATTATAGTCGGCATAGATAATATTCTAATTTATTTAGTTTATAGATTATTAGAAATCTTAATTTAACAAAATAAAAAAAAGAAATTCATTAACAAAATAATTTGTTAAAAATATTCAATATTACCCATTAATTAACATCAATATGACTAAAATTGACGGTTAAGTAGTCGAGTTAAAATAAATCTCAAAGTCTCTTTATAAATATTGTCCTCAAATTTATTTAAAATTATATTAGTTTTTGCAAAAAGCTCGTTTATTCTAAAATTAACTTCTTCAATAATATTGACTTTATACAATATTGATTTAATAGTTTCCACTTCCTCAAATCCAACTCCATTATTTTCATAAAATTTAGTAATTATTTGTTTGTCATCATCTGTTATAACACTATTTTTATTATTATAAACATCAACATCAAACATACGACCATTCTCCAAAACAATTTCTTTGGCTCTTATCATCATAAATGTTTTTTTGCCCTCTACCAAATCATTTCCTACTTTTTTGCCAATTTCCTCTTGATTACCAATCAAATCTAACAAATCATCTTGTAACTGAAAAGCTAAACCTACGTATCTGCCAAGATCTTTCAAGTCCTCCAAATCTTCATCCGAACAATTAGCAACTAATCCACCAATCACAAACGATGATTGCAACAAACTACCCGTTTTTAGATATATCATTTCAAAATACTTCTCAGAATTTACAAATTGTAAATTGTTAAATGACATATCCAAAGCTTGCCCTCTACAAACCTCTATCAATGATTTATTATAACATTTTAGTACATTAATAGTATTTGGTGACTGAATTATCATTCCATTAGCCAATCCTATCATAATATCACCCAATAAAATTGCTATCGAATTGTCCCACTTTGTGTGAATAGTCGCTCTTCCGCGTCTTATCGGTGAATTATCCATTATATCATCGTGTACCAATGTGAAATTGTGAAGTATTTCTAAACTAAGTGCTGCATTTATAGCAGGACTATGGTCATTAGTAAAAATCCCTGTTACTACAGTAGTTATTAATGAGCGAATTCTCTTCCCACCACCATCTATCAAATAAGTATATGGCTCTGAAAGTATCTTTTCTGGAATTAAATTTACTAAACTATGTAACTCTTTATTGATATTTTGCGTTATAGTATTTAATAAATGGTGCGTTTTATTTTCTTTGTTTTCTGCTGTGTTCAATTTATTGCCTAATTACTAAAAATTGTCTTATTGCTAAAATCGTAAATTATATTATAAATATAAAAAATTATAAAATAAATAATGACGTTTATTTTGGAAATTGAAAATAATATTTAAAGTAATTTCAATTCTTAAATATAAATAAAAATTAATTTTATAAAATAAAATTTTTGTAATTTAACAATTATTAAGAAATCTTTTTTCATTAATGAGAAATAATAATAAAAAAAATTAGATGAAATTAAATCTTACAATCAACTTAACAAAATTATATTGGATAATATCTCTGTTTTTTGGTTTAAATATTAATTTAAATAGTCAAAATATCAATGGAAATATCTATAAACCAAAAGTAGTTACTTCCAAAAGTAATTTGGATAGTAGTAAGTCTAAAAACTTGTCTTATGGATTTAAAGCGGGAATTAATAAATCACAATTTTATTTTTCTACATTTATTGCAGAACAACAAATACCAAAAGATGAGTTTTTGCTCGGCATGTTTTTGAATTATGACTTTCAAAAAGGTAATCATTTTCAATTAGAAGTATTATTTAGCAAAAAAAGGCAAGACTTTAATAATGAGAACATTATAAAAAATTTGGATTCTAAATTCTCAACTATAGAATCGTATTATCCAAACTCTATCGAAATGACTATGATAGAAATCCCAACTCTTTATATTGTCGAGACTTTAGATCTTAAATATATTACTCACACTATTTATGCAGGGCATTTTATAAGTATTAACTTAGTTAATGATATAACATACTCCACCATCAAAAATGAAAATAATCAGCTTATTAGAACAGAAAATAAAAAAAGATTTGACTTCTCAAATGATATGGGACTTTGTGTAGGCACTCAGTTAATGTTTAACTACATTGATACACATTTTATAGTGGACTTAAGATTTAATGTACCATACTTAGCAAACAATAACGTAAAATTAGATATAATTAGTAGAGAGTACCAAATAAATTATTTTAATACCGCTATTGCTTTCGGTATTATGTTTTAATTTATTTTTTATATCTATAAATTGGGTATTACAAGTCCTTCTCTTCTAATCTCCAAATCTGGTGGGAAAATAGATAAATTTAACCAATAATTAGATGTTTGATTAGAATATGTATAATCAGCAAATGAATACCCTTGAGGAAATGCATTTAACCATAGTTTTCGTAAATCATTATCATCACCTTTTTTGAATATTATTACTTTTGAATTGAATCCACCTAATATATAATCTTCATTTAAATTTGTTACCAAACCTTCATTTGGCAAATCCAGTTGATTAGTCAATATTACTTTACCAAATCCAAAATAAGTATCATAATTAACGTTATTCAAATAATCATTTGGGGGAGATTGCTGAAAACTAATTTTATAAATAAACAAATTATTTGGGTCATAAGGATTATTTAAATTGTGTGCTTGATTACCCCAAATGTATTGAGATAACTTACCATCTTTATATACATCCCAAACTGTTACAAGTCTTATTTCACCATAATTTATAAAATCAAGATTAGTGAATTCATCAAAAATAGTAATTCTACCAGAAATATCTAATTTTGAAATTATTGGATTAAATGGAATATATTTTAAAATTGTAGCATTAATATTATTATCATTTATTACTTCAACAATTAAGTTGTTCTCATCAATAAACTTGATTTCTAAAGTGTCAACTATGATTTTGTTGATATTATCCTTAGTAATTATATATTTTCCATCTGTTGATAGCTCCCAATTTAAGAAAGTTTTGACTAATATAGTTTTTATCAATGTGCCGTTTTCTTCGAATTTTAATGTGGGGATTATATTATATGTTTGCATTTCAACAGGAATATTTGCTAATTGCCAAGTTCTATTTATTAAATAATTTGTATTGTTTTTATATAACTCTTCTGCTTTTTTCTTATCATCATTTGCTTCCAAAGGATTTAATGTTGCTTGATTACAACTATTAATACTCATGGATAAAAATAGCAATATTATAATACTCAATAAATTAATTTTATTTATTAATATTTTATTTGTATTTTTAAAAGGGTCTAATTTCATTTTTTTTCAAGTTTTATTTATTTTTAGTAATTAATTATCAATTACTAATTATCATCACAAAGTTATTTTTTTAATTCATTAAAATTTGAATGAAATACCATAGATTAATCCTAATTTACCTGCTGAACGTACATTATTTTGGTTAGAAAATAATATATTTGTGCTTTCTGCTGCTACATTAAAATTAATATTTTTAATTGGCTCCCAACTCATACCCAAAAGTGTTTTATTTAACGGTCCAATCTGAGTTCCACCAAAACTAGTCTCAATAAATGGAGAAAAAGTACTAAAATTCAAACTACTAACATAATATCTTCCAGTAAGAGCAAGCCAAAGCAAACTATTTTGGTATCTGAAATTCCCTTGTGATACTAAATAAACAGGAAATTCCTCTTGTCCACCTGATAATCCTATAAACAACCCATCTGATACTTTGATTACACCGCTTATTGAAAAATTATTATATCTACTGTCGTTTTTCTCTTCAGTTATTCTCTTAGGGAAATATTCTAATCCACTAATTCCGCGATAATCTAATAATAATTTTACTTCTTTGTCTTCACTCAATAAATACCGGTTAAGTGATTTGTAAATATCATTGTTATTTGAATTTAAAGTTTGAAAATAAATTTCTTTATTTCGTAAATTCATTTCATTTCTAATTGAATTAATATTATCTTCATTTTGATTAATTTGATTCTTATTAAATCTTGATAAGTTTAAAAAATTGTCTTCTTCCAAAAGTATATTTAACTTTTCTTTATCTTCAATTTCTTCTGTTTTATTTTGATCATTAATCAAACTTAAATCATTTGAATAATTTTGTAAATAATTGATTTTTTCCTTTAATGATTGATTTTCATTATTTAATTTAGAAATGTAAGTTAAATTTCTACTATTTTCCTTATTTAATTTCTCTAATTTATTACCTACATACTTCAAACTATCACTATGTGCGTAAGTTACTGGAATATTAGTATTTTTATTCAAAGGAGTATTAGTAATAGAATTTGAAGTAGAATTTGAAGTTTGATTAGAAGGAATAATCGTATTGTTATTTTGCTTATTTGATTTATTTGATAAAGAATTATTCTCTAAATTAAAAAATAAAGAGGTAATTCCAACACTCAAAATCAAAGATGCCAAAGCAGAAGCTATGCCAACAGCGAATTTTGTATTCAATAAAGCAAGCCCTTGTTGAAAAAAATTGCTTGTAATTGCTGCACCACCACCAATAACTGCCGTTGTTCCCAAAATTTGAGTTAGCCCTGCTTGACTAAATATAGTATCCGTCAATAACGCTGAAGGTACTAATTTACTATCATTAGTAGCTAAATTTTTATTTATCTTTAGTGCATCTTGGAATTCCAATTGCAATTCATTATTTGACGCCAACTTGTCAAAAAGAATTTGTCTCTCCAAGTCGTTGGCTTCACCGTCAATAAATAAATATATTAAATCTGATGTATTCATAGCATTTTAAATTTATTAATTCTCAATTTCATTTTTATAACAAATATCAAACTTATCTTTGTACTTCTAAATAAGGAGTTAGTGTCTCCCTAAGTTTGGATTTTGCTCTTACAATTCTATTGCGAATTGTGGGCAAAGGTAATTCCAAAAAATCAGCTATTTCTTGATAACTAAAGTCCTCATAAACCTGTAAAATAAAAGCTTCTTTATAGTTTTCCGGTAGTAATTCTACAGCCATTTCAATCAACTGTCCCAACTCTTTATTTTCATATTGTTTATCAATATAAATAGAGTGAATCTCTTCTAATTCTGTAAAAATTTTATTATTTGTTCTTTTTTGATTAAGAGACAAATTTCTTGCTATTTTAAGTAAAAATGATAATACATTATCTATATTTGTTTCATTTTCTACTGCCTTCAAAAATTTCAAAAAAGTCTCTTGAAACACATCGTCTCCAAAAGATTTATCACCAAAAACCTTTCGA
>Ga0335396_10000269_pt1 | contig 70206 bp, 51 predicted proteins | sample FRY02_FD_205743 | JGI IMG/M metagenome (GOLD analysis project Ga0335396, IMG submission 205743) | Freshwater microbial communities from Lake Fryxell liftoff mats and glacier meltwater in Antarctica - FRY-02 (spades assembly) (version 2) | ecosystem: Environmental > Aquatic > Freshwater > Ice >...
CAAATATATGAAACCCAATAGGATTTTAAGGGTAAAATACCGTTTTAAGTAGGTAAGTTATTAACAAAAGAGTGTTAATTTCAATGACAATGGCAATAACAAAAATCAATTTCAATTACAATAAAAACAGTTATAAAAAACAAATTTTCAAAACAAACACCTGAAATGCTGTTTTGAAAATTTGAAAATTGAAACAATTCCAATTATTTTTTTAATTTCTCATTGCTATTACCATTGAAATTGTCATTGATTTTTAAGCTTTCACATAAGCATCATCATGAACACTTGCCACCGCTCTTCCTGATGGATCATTCATGTTTTTGAAAGATTCATCCCATTCAAGAGCAATTTTGGTACTACAAGCTACACTTGCTTCTTGAGGAACACATAATGCTGCTGCATCACTTGGAAAATGTTCCGTAAAAATAGAACGGTAATAAAACTCTTCTTTAGAATTTGGGGTTTGCAAAGGGAACTTGTATTTTGCATTAGCTAGTTGCTCATCAGAAACTTCCTTGGCAACCACTTCTTTCAAAGTATCAATCCAACTATAGCCAACTCCATCACTAAATTGTTCTTTTTGTCTCCAAGCCACACTTGGAGGTAACATATCTTCAAAAGCTTTACGAACAACCCATTTTTCCATAGGATGTTCCTTATTTATCATTTTATCTTGCGGATTAACTCTCATCGCCACATCCATGAATTCTTTGTCTAAAAACGGAACACGACCTTCAATTCCCCAAGCGGCTAAACTTTTGTTGGCTCGTAAACAATCGTACATGTGTAATTTACTCAATTTCCGAACGGTTTCTTCGTGAAATTCTCTTGCATTTGGTGCTTTATGAAAGTACAAATATCCTCCAAATAATTCGTCAGCACCTTCGCCTGACAACACCATTTTTATTCCCATTGATTTAATGACTCTCGCCATCAACCACATTGGCGTTGAAGCTCTAACAGTAGTCACATCATAAGTTTCTAGATTGTAAATCACATCACGAATAGCGTCTAATCCTTCTTGAATCGTGAATTTAATTTCGTGGTGAATTGTACCGATATGGTCGGCAACTATTCGGGCTGCAGCCAAATCAGGAGAACCTTCCAATCCTACAGAAAACGAGTGTAATTGAGGATACCAAGCATCGGCAACATCACCAGACTCAATACGTTTTTGAGCATATTTTTTGGCTACGGCCGAAGTGATTGAAGAATCTAATCCTCCCGAAAGTAACACTCCATAGGGAACATCACTCATTAATTGTCTGTGAACCGCAGCTTCAAGAGCCACTTTTATTTCGTAGATGCTAGTCACATTGTCTTTTACAGCATCATAATCTACCCATTCTCTTTTATACCATTGCACAAATTCCCCGTCTTTACTTGACATATAATGTCCTGGAGGAAATAATTGAATTTTTGTGCAATAGCCTTCTAATGCTTTCAATTCTGAAGCTACATAAAAAGTTCCGTTTTCATCCCAGCCAATGTAAAGTGGAATAATTCCCATGTGATCACGTGCAACAAAATATTCATCTTTTTCGACATCATAAATGGCAAATCCAAAAATACCGTTCATTTCATCTATAAAGTGAACGCCTTTTTCTTTGTAAAGTGCTAAAATTACTTCACAGTCACTTTCGGTTTGGAATTTATATTTTCCTTCAAATTGTTTGCGCAATTCTCTGTGGTTATAGATTTCGCCATTGGCAGCCAAAATAAGATTTCTATCTTCACTGAATAAAGGCTGTTTCCCCGAAGCAGGATCAACAATTGCCAAACGCTCGTGCGATAAAATGGCTTTGTCATTACTGAAAATTCCGCTCCAATCCGGTCCGCGATGACGGATGATTTTTGACATTTCTAATACTTGTGGTCTTAAAACTTCTGCTTTTTGTTTTAAATCAAAGGCACATACTATTCCGCACATAATTTTTTATTTTTAAAATAGACAACTCGCGAGCTGTCATTACATTTTGTTTATTTTTATGGGGCAAATATGCAATAACAGTTATAAATACAAAACATAAATGCATTATTTAGTTATAAATTACAACTAAAAAATAAAATATTGTTTAATTATGAAAGTAAAAAAAATAAAAACGGCTATTTTGAGTAATAAATTATTACGAAACGCTTTCAATAGTATAAGGCTTTCCATTCATATCAAACTCAATCCCAACTTCATTCCCCAACAATTTACTTCCTAAAGGCGATTGAGGCGAAAGGGCCAAAATGGTTTTGTCTTCTATGGTTAATTTTGGTAAAGCGGTGCTGATAAAAAGTGTCATTCCATTGGCTTGTACCAAACTTCCTAACGCTACTTTTTTATGCGTTTGTGAGCCGTCAATTTTGTCGAGAATTGCTTTTTGTTCTAGGATTTCCCGGAGTTTGTAATTGAGTTTTTCTTGCTCAAGGTGCATCATTGACAAAGCCGTTTCGTGTTTATCGCCAGCGGAACCTTTGGCATCGTTTTGTGCATCAATGGTCAAACTGGAAATCATGTCTTGGAAAACATCAATTCGGTCTTGAAGTATTTGTTTGTAGCGAAGGATAATTTTTTGTTTGAAAGTCATAATTGCATTTATAAGCTTGACAGGGTTTTGAACCCTGTCAGGCTTTCAATAAAAATCTAAAAATCAAATTTATAATTTGCTCCAACTACAATTTGAAGTTGTTGAGAAGGGAAATTAACCCATTTTTGATATGCTTGATTTGCTAAATTATTTCCTCTTAAAAATGCCGTAAATTTTTCGTTATACTTAAATCCAACGTGAGCATTTATATCAAAATAGCTTTTTAAAATAACCGTATCAAATGAACCAATTTGTCCAGTAATAGAACTTTCTACTGCTTTTCTATCGCCTACATAAAAAACATTTGTTCCTGCATACCATTTAGATGTTATATTGAAATCTAAAGTAGAATTTATTTTAACAGCTGGCAAATTCCATGCTTCTGCTTCAATTTTAGTATTATAACTATTAAATTCGCCTAAAATTCCAAAGGATACATCTTTAGATAAATCTGCTTTTAATTCTGCACTAAAAACCACTGTTTTAATATCATCATAAGCTACATTAAAAGAATTACCATATCTAAAACCGGCTAATTGGTTCAAAGATAGATTTGCCACATCTGGGGCTGCATTACTTTTAAATAGAGTTGCGTTTTTTTCGTTTTTAATTCCGCCTTTTACATTATAACTTACATTTCCAGCTAATTTACCTTTTAAACCTGCATAAAAATCGTAAACTTTATCAGTTTGCATAATGTTTAAAGTTGGCGAAACAAATAAGTTTTCTGCAGCAAATTCTTGATAACTATTTTGCTCTAGATTTCCTTCTATACCAGAAGAAAATACCATTAAATCTCCAACTAATTTATATGATAAGTTTACTTGTGGATAAACATGAAACTTACTTAAATTGTTTTCTGTATCAGAACTATATAGAATAATTGCACCTGCATTTATAGATAAATCGTCTTTGGCGAATAAAAAAGATGGATTAAACCCAACGTTTGTGTAACCATATTTAATTTCGGAAGTATCTGAATAATCTTTTTTAAAACTTCCTGATAAATGATCTATTATAAAGTTTGTTTTAATTGTAGTATCAAAAGCATTAAAAGATAAATTTGGTTTGATAACTAATCTGTTTTCTAATGAATTATTATTATCCCAAAATCTAGTATATTTAACATTTGCGGTTTTAAAGAACCCTTTTTCTAATCCAAGGTTACCACCTAAATACAATGTATTAAAATTGTGTTTTGGATCTATACTATTATATATATTAGGCACTGTAGCAAAATAATCTTGATTAATACCATACCAATTATACATTTGGTTTTTATACCCTAAATCCAAATTCCATGAAGAAGCTTTTGTTTGACTACCATATGTTAAATCAATAGAAGTATCATAAAACTTATCATTTAAAACAAGGTCTTTTATTCCGCCTTGAGATGAATGATGACGTAAAATTCCACCAACATATTGATTGCTGTTTAAGTTTTCTGTAAGGTATAGCTCTCCTAAAATTGTACCATAATTACCAACTCCTAACGAAGCATAATTACTAAACAAACGCTCTTTTTTAGATTTATCTACACCAGCTGCTTTTCCCTTAGATGGTGTAAATGTTGAAGCAACAGGAAAAGAAAAAATATTATATTTAATATCTTCTTTTTTAGTGTTCTCATCGTCTTCTAAAGAGGGCGTGTCTTTTACTTTAAATGCGTCGGAAATTGTAGCCGAGTATGCTTTTACAACATTTACGACTTCTGTACCTATATTTTCGTCTTTTTTCTGTGAATATGAATGTTGAAAAATAACTAATAATAACAGTATGATTGTATTTTGAATAATCTTCATATTTATATTGCTATGATTTTTAAAATATTTTAATCTAGTTTTGAACCGATGAATTTCTTGCTGCTTCTTGCCCTTTTATTATAGAAAGCTCGTTTGTAGCATCTGTAGCAACATCTTCAAATTCTGTTGCGTTTTTTATAACACTTTCTAATATATAAGTAGCTTGGTAGCTATCTTTTAATTCGTAAAAGTTTTTAGCCATTAAAATAAGAGACTTGAATCCGAAATATTTATATCCCGAAAAATCTTTTACATATTTTTGAATTGCTGTGTTAGAATCTTCGAATTTTTTGTCTTTATTTTTAAAATATGCGTCGTAATAAAGTGCTTCTGCAGCTAATTCTCCTTTTGCAATAGTTTGCAATTTAGCATAAGCTATTTTTGCCTTTGTTTCATCATTAGTTTTTATGGCAGATCTTGCAATAATAATTTGTGCATCACTTTTAATTCTATCATCTACTTTTGCATTAGCTAATACTTTTTCTGCATAATTTACAGCACTTTGATACTCTTTTTGTTCGTAAAAAGATTTCATTAAATTAGATTGAGCAAATGTTACATTTTGAGGAAAATCTGCTTCAGATTCTAATCTTTTTAAAGTTGATATTGCTTTATCATGGTCTTTTTTCTTTAAATATATTTCAGATAAACGAGCTAAAGCTTGTTCTGTAAACTCACTTCTAGATCTTGCAACTACATACTCGTAATGTGTTATTGCATTAGACTCTAACCCATCAGAAAAATATAACTGAGCTAAATAAAAGTTAGCTTTTAAAGCATGTAAACCGTTTGAAAAGTTTGCAACATAACCACTAAATCCAGAAATAGCATTTTTAAAATTATTTTGTAAATATTGTTTTTCTGCAGATTCGTATGTTGTATTATCTAAATCTACGTTAGATACTTCTACAAAATCAAGTGTTTTTACCCAAGTAGCATATTCATCTACTTTGCCAATATCTACATATATTTGCCTTGCTGTAGAAACTGCTTCGAGCGATTCTGGAGTTCTTGGAAAATCTGCCACTACTTTTTTAAACTTATTTATAGCTAACTGCGATTTATCTCCGTTATAATAAATTAAACCTTGTCTTAATATTGCTTTTGCAGCATAAGAGCTATTTTTATATTCTGATATTAATTGATCATAAATTTTAAGAGCAGATTCTGTTTTATTATCGTTAGTATAAGTGTTACCTAACTCAAACATTGCATCGTCTCTATACTGAGATTTAGGAAAACTCTTTAAAAAAACATTTAAATCTTCTATCTTTTTTTCTGTTCTAGAAACAAAACCATAACAAAGTGCTTTTTGGTAAGAAGCATAATCTGCATCAACGCCTTTCATCTCTATAGACTTGTTATAGGCTTCCATCGCTGGCCAATACTTAAATGTTACAAATAAGCAATCTCCTAATCTTAAATAACTATCGTTTAGTCTTGTTTTATCTTGTTTAGATTCGTTTATATGATTTTGAAAAAACGGAATTGCTTGTTCGTATTCTTTTCTTTTAAAATGAGAATATCCAATATTGTAATTTATATTAGTGTATTCTGGTGTGTTTTTTGCTACGTCATAAGCTTTAAACTGTTTGTAGCTTATCATAGCTTCAGAAAAATTTTCTAAACCATATTCTGTTTCTGCTTTCCAAAAAGTTGCTCTAGCTGTATATTTTGTGTCTCTAGGTTGGTCTAAAGATTTATTAAACATTGCTAATGCTTCTTGATAATTCCCGTCTGTATAAATTTCTAAACCTCTATAAAAAGTAACTTTTTGATAGGCTGCTTTATTAGTGAAACTTTTATTTTTTTCTATTAATTCTAAAGCTCCTTTGTAATTTTTAGATGTAATAAAAGAGTTAATCAATAAAGTTTCTACTTCTTGCTTGTTAGGATTTGTAGGATATCTTTCTATAAATGCACTAAGAACTCCAGGAACTGTTTGAAAAGAGTTGCCAATATCGTAACTAAGTTTTGCGTAGTTTAAGAAAGCGTCTTCTTGAATTTTAATATCAAAATTCATTTCAGAAGCATTTTTAAAAGCATTTAATGCTTCTTGCTTTTTATTTGATTTTAAATAACTTTCTCCTAAATGATAAAATGCATTTTGTGCAACTTGATCTTTACCGTCTATTATTTTATTAAACTGAGAAATTGCGTTATCAAATTCGTTTTGTTTGTAGTAACAATATCCTAAAATATAAAAATCGGTGTTATTCCATTTACCTTTTTTACCTCGATATTCTTTTAAATGCGGAATAGCTTTTTCGTACTGTTTTAAATTAAAATAGCTCTCTCCTATTATTTTATTTAACTCAGATTTTTCTTGAGCATCAGATTTTGCCATTGCGTTTAACCCCAAATCTATAGATTTCTGAAAATTTCCTAATTTAAAATTCATGTCTGCTTGATAGTACGACATTTTATCTTTATACTTTTGTTCTCCTTCTACTTGTTCAAAATAAGAATTTGCTTCTTTAAAATTATCAGATTCGTAAGACATATAGCCTAAATAATATTTAGTTTGAGAACCGTATACTTTAGAGTTTACAACTTTATTAAAATAATTAGTAGCTTCTTTTTTTCTGTTTCCAGAGAAATTTGCATATCCTTTTTGAAAATTAAATTTTTCACGTTCAGAATTAGTTAAACTTCTTTCGTCTACTTTATCAAACCATTGTAGAGCAAATGGATATTTACCTTCTTCAAAATAATAATGTGCTACTTCTATATAAGCTTGATTGTGTTTTGAACTTGATGGATAATTCTCAACAAAATTCTCCATTAAAACATCTGCATTAGCTTGATTTAATCTAATTGCACAATTAGCAATGTAATACGAACAATCTGATTGTACTTCGTAATTTTTATTTTGATTGCTCACTTTTTTAAATATAATTTGAGCCGATTGGTATTGTTTATCTTTATAAAGTTCTACTGCTTTATTGTAATCTTTTAAATCATGAGAATACACATCTGTAATTTGAGCAATGGAAATTGCACTAACTAGCATTAATAGTGATAAACTCAGCCAATTTTGTTTACGCATAAGATTCATTTTTTAATATATTTTCAAATTTACGGTTGATACTTTAACTAACGAAGCATTTCTATACTTTATTATGAACAAGTTTTTAAACAAATAAAATAATAAGCCAATAAATTACTTTTAAAAAGGATATCTAAAAAAATAAAATTTTGAAAAAGTACGTTTTGTTAGTACATTTACCCAATAAAATTATAATATATGTCATTACCAATAGTTTCGCTTAAAAATGTTAATATTTTTCAAGATAAAAACATGATTTTACAAAACATTAATTTAAATGTTTTTAAAGGTGATTTTATATATATAATTGGTAAAACAGGTTCTGGAAAAAGTAGTTTAATGCAAACACTTTATGCAGATTTACCTTTAGAAGAAGGCGAAGGTTCTGTTGTTGATTATGATTTAGTTACATTAAAAGAAAAAGATATTCCGTATTTAAGAAGAAAAATTGGAATCGTTTTTCAAGATTTTAACCTTTTGCCAGACAGAAGTGTTTTTGATAATTTATCATTTGTTTTAAGAGCTACAGGCTGGAACGAAAAAGAAGAAATAAAAGTTAAAATAGAAGGAGTTCTAGAAAAAGTTGGTATGAAATCTATGGCTTTTAAAATGCCCCACCAACTTTCTGGCGGAGAACAACAACGTGTTGCTATTGCAAGAGCACTTTTAAACGATCCCGAATTAATTCTTGCAGACGAACCTACCGGAAATCTTGATCCGCAAACTAGCGTTGAAGTTATGGAGGTTTTAAAAAAGATTAATAGTAATGGTCAAACCATTATTATGTCTACTCATGATTATGCATTAATTATGAAGTTTCCGTCTAAAACTTTAAAATGTGAAGATTCTACTTTATTCGAAGTTGTTCAAAGAACTGTTTAAACTCTTTACTTTTATAAATACATCCTATTAAAATTAATGTAAACGGATATGTTATTAAATGAAATCTATCTCCTTGATTTGATGAGATTCCAGATATTCCAATAATATATAACGTTAACAAAGAAATTATTACAATAAACGAGTCTTTTTTATAGTATAGAATTATAGCCAACAAACTTAAAAACAATCCTAAAACCGTCATTATTCTATTTTGATATTTAGATATAACATATAAACTTGATTTAATAGTTTCGAAATTCGATTTATTTAATTTGTTGTCATATAAAGGAATAATTATAGTTCCTGTTGCAGAATTCCAAAATAAATTATGTAAATATGCTTTTCCTATATTAATTTTATTGTTAAAAAGCTGTTCTTTTATATCTTTATTTGCAACTTCTTTTTGTTGTTTTACTTCTAACGAAAAAAAATAATTGGCTCTTGGATTATTTATTTGAGTATATTCTACATTATTTCTATAACAATCTGCTTTACTAAATAAATAATTATGAAAAGTTACACTATCTATATAACTAATTGTAAAGTTTCCAAATTGATGTTTTAGCCCAAAACCTTGTAATAAACACATTAAAACTGACGCATAAATTAAAAGCATTGCTTTTGTTTTAAAGTTTAAAATTAACGGAATGATATAATAACCCAACACAATAATTGCAATAAACTTACTTCCGGGTTTAATTAACATGCTTAAAATTAATATACTTAAAGCAATAGAAAGCCATTTAAAACACAAAGTGTCATTGTATTTTTTTAAGAAAAATAAAAACAATAAAAGTGAAAGTAAATACGGAATTTCTGCTAATAATTGAAAATTATAAATTCCAATTCCAATAAATAAAATATAAACTACCGCTAAATAAAAAGCCACTTTATTACTTGTATATTTTTTTATTAAACTAAAGACTATTAATATACTACACAACCAAAAAACAATATTTGTAAAAATACTTATTGTGTATAAATCTGTTGCCGAAGCTCCAAAAACTAATGGAAATCCAGAAATTACAGCCATTAAAATAGGTCTATAACAATGTCCTCTTAAATGATAAAATAAGTTTGTAGCTGCTTCATTATAGGTTGTTGCATCAGGAAAAATAATAGTTTGATGTTTTAATTGTAATAAAAAATCTAACAGTAATAACCATGTAAAAGCAACAAACAATAATAAAAAATAGTATTTATACTTTAAAAAAACATTTTTCATGAAATCAATAATTATTAAGAGAAAGATGCTAAAACGAAGTTCATCGAACTCCTATAAAAAACATTAACAATGTGAGATAAATAAAACAAAAAGAACATCAGTAAATAACATAGCAATCAAAAAAACTAATTTTTAGAACTGCCCTTAAGGTAATAAAACATAAAAAAGGTATATTGCAATACTAATTACAGTGTTTCTATTTATATTTTGTTCAATATTACTAATAATAAATAGGTTATAAAAATATCTTTAAATACAATTTTAAAAAGTGAGCTTTACTAAATTAACAATTTTAATTCCAGCTTATAACGAAGGCCCAAATATTAATAAAATTCTTGATAGAGTTTTAAAGGTAAAACTAGTACAATCTATAGAAAAAGAAATAATTATTATTAATGATTGTTCTACAGATTCTACAGAAAAAATAATCCTTGATTATATAAATTCTAATCAAGAAATAAACTTTACTTATTTAAAACATGATGTAAATAAAGGAAAAGGTGCTGCAATTCATACTGGAATAAAACAAGCTACTGGCGATTATATAATAATTCAAGATGCCGATTTAGAATATAATCCAGAAGAATATAATTTACTTATAAACCCAATTTTAGATGGATATGCAGATGTGGTTTATGGTTCTAGATTTATTGGAGGAAAACCTCACAGAATATTATTTTTCTGGCATACAATTGGCAACAAATTTTTAACGTTTTTATCTAATATGTTTAGTAATTTAAACTTAACAGATATGGAGACTTGTTATAAAATGTTTAACACACAACTTTTAAAAAACATTACTCTTAAAGAAAAACGTTTTGGTTTTGAGCCAGAAGTTACTCAAAAAATAGCCAGAATTAAGAAAATTAGAATATATGAAGTAGGAATCTCTTATTATGGCAGAACGTATGATGAAGGCAAAAAAATAACATGGAAAGATGGTTTTAGAGCCATTTGGTGTATTATAAAATACGGATTATTTAAAATAAATTAATGCTTTCTATACTTATACCAACATATAATTTTAATATAATCAGCCTTGTAAATCAATTGATAAGGCAAGTTGAGTTATGTAATATTGAATATGAAATTATAGTTTGCGATGATTATTCTGTATTTTATGTTGAAGAAAATCAAAAAATTGAGAATTTAAAACATTGCACTTTTGAAAGGTTGTCTCAAAACATTGGACGAAGTAAAATTAGAAACTATCTTGCTGCCAAAGCTAAATACAATTGGTTGCTGTTTTTTGATGCCGATACAACACCTTGCTCAAACAATCTAATAGAAAATTACATAAAAGAGATAGATAGTAACTATTTAATTATTTATGGTGGTATAAAATATCAAGAGCAAAAACCAATTAAAAATCAGTTATTGCGATGGGTTTATGGTAACTCTAGAGAAGCTTTATCTGTTAATGAAAGAAACAAAAAAAAATATTTACGGTTTTTAACTTTAAACTTTTTAATACATAAATCTGTATTTGATACAGTTTCGTTTAATGAAGATATAGAAAATTTTAGACACGAAGACACTCTTTTCTCATACCAGCTAAAAATAGCAAATATTAAAATTAAACATATTTATAATCCGGTTTATCATCTAGGTTTAGAAACGTCTATGTCGTATTTAGAAAAAGAAAAATCTTCTATTAAGGCGTTACATCAATTAATAAATTCTAATTTATTACCAAACAATTATATAAGTTTATCAAAATCTTATTTTATATTAAAAAAATACAATCTAGTTAAGGCTTTTTCACTTTTTTATAAAATATTTAATTCAATTATTTTAATAAATTTAAAAAGTAGTTATCCTTCTTTATTTTTATTCGATTTGTATAGATTAAGCTATTATATCACACTAAACAAAGCTGTTAATGTATGATTTCTTAAAAAAGAATATCTCAAAAATAATTTCAAGAAAGAGGCTAATAAAAATCGAACCTTTTTTAAGATTTGTATATTCTATATTTAAGGCAGGAAATAGTCATTTATGTTTGATATGTAATTTTAATATAAGTAAATGGATAATATTGCCAAATAACGAACGAATATGCCCAAAATGTGGTAGTTTGCCAAGAGATAGAAGGCTTTGGAAGTTATTAAAAACCGGATTTATAAAAGAAAATATTACAGTTCTAGACTTTTCTCCGTCAAGAAGTTTGTTTCGTCAATGGAAAAAAGAAAAAAATATAAATTATATCGCTTCCGATTTGTCGGCTAATTTTATTTCAGATGTTTTTTTTGATATCACTAAGATTCCAGTTGATTCAAATTCGTTTGATTTAATAATTTGCTACCATATTTTAGAGCATATAACAGAAGATACAAAAGCAATAAAGGAATTATATCGAATTTTAACCCCAAATGGTCATGCAATTATTCAAACTCCGTTTAAAGATGGAGACATTTATGAAGATGAAACCATTACGTCTGACAAAGAAAGATTACTTCATTTTGGACAAGAAGACCATGTTAGAATATATTCGATAGAAGGATTAAAAAAAAGACTTGAAGTTGTTGGTTTTCATGTAAAAATACTTGCTTTAAGTGATGATGATTACTTAGGTTTTAATAAAAATGAAAATATAATTATAGTACAAAAAATAAAATGTTAGTTTCTATTGTCATACCGCTTTACAACAAAGGTTTTATAATTAATAAAACCATAAACTCTGTATTGAAACAAACCTACACTAACTTTGAAATTATAATTATTAATGATGGTTCTACAGATAATAGTAATAATGTAGTTTCTAGATTTACAGACAACCGAATTAAAATTTATAATCAAGAAAATAAAGGAGCTTCGGTTGCAAGAAATTGTGGAATAGAAAAAAGTTCTGGAGAATTAATTGCTTTTTTAGATGCCGATGATTATTGGCATACAAACCATTTAGAAGAACTCGTTAAACTTTATCAGGATTATCCTGATTGTGGTATGTATTGCAGTAGATATAGCATAAAAATTTCAAACTTTAAAACTATTTCAACCAGTTATAAACCATCAATAAATAATTCATTCAGAGGTGTGATTCCTGATTATTTTGAAGGCAGTTTACGCTTTAGAATTGGATTAACATCTGCTTTGGCAATTCCAAAATATTTATTAAAAGATAATTATTTATTTAATCCTAACATTTCTACATGTCAAGATTTAGAGCTATTTACAAAAATTGCAATTGCATATAAAACAGCTTTAACCAATAAAGTTACTGTTGAGTATAATTTTTCTATTGATGGTCAATTATCAAAAGTTCCTATTTACAATCAATATTTGTTAGACTTTGAACAATTTAATAGTGAAGAAATTAAAAATAAAAGTCTAAATAAATTTTTAGATATTTATAGATTAGAATTTGGGTTAAAATTCAGAATTTTTGGAGATATAGAAAAATCAACTCTTTATATCGATGAAATCAAAACTAAAATCCCTGTTAAAACGCAGGTATTATTAATAACTCCACCATTTATTTTGAGAAGAATTTTATCTTTAAAACATTGGTTACAAAAAAAAGGGATTTATTTTTCTATTTATCAGTAATAACAAAATCCAGAAACTCGTTAAAATCTCTAATGTAATCTTCTTCGTTATATACTTCTGAGGCAATAACTAAACAAACAGAACCAGACGAAAAATTTTTCATTTCTCGCCAAATACCATTAGTAATTAACAATCCAACATTTGGTTTATTTAATGTTATTGTTAGTTCTTCTTTACCATCTTTTAAAATAATATCGAAACTACCACTTAACGGAATTAAAAATTGTAATAAATTTTTATGAGCATGTCCTCCTCTTTCTGCATCACTTGGCACATCATATAAATAATAAACTCTTTTAATTTCAAAAGGAACGGTATCTTTTTCTATAACAGAAATGTTTCCTCTTGGATCGCTTATTTTTGGTATCGAGATAATTTTATAATCCATACTACTAAATTACTTTTTTTTAAGGTATTCTAACCATTCTACTTTAATATTCTCCGCAGAATATTTTGCAACACTTTGTTTTGAATTTGACTTACAAAATTTTCTTAAATCAGAATCATTATATAAAAGATTAATAGCATCTGTTAATTTCTCGAAATTCTGATTTTCTACTAATAAGCCATTATAATTATGGGTTATAATTTCGCTTGGCCCAGTTTTGCAATTAAAAGAAATAACCGGAGTATTATTAACCAAAGATTCGCATAAAGCATTAGGGAAGCCTTCAAATTTACTACACAATACAGTAAAAAGAGCATGTTGATAATAAGCCGATATGTCGCTTTTAAACCCTAAAAACATAGTCATATCATCTATTTCTAATTCTTTAGATAATTTAATTAAGTTTTCTTTGTTATTTCCATCACCTAAAAAAACTAACCTAACGTTTTCTTTGGGCAAAATAGAGTTTTTATACAAAATTAGTAACTTATCAAACTGTTTTGTGTTTTCTAAATCCATTCTTCCAACAGCCAATATAAACTTGTAGTTTAATGGGTTTATTTTATTTTCTGTAAAATTTATTGGGTTATAAATTGTCTTTACCTTTTTATAATTGTAAAGCTCTTTAATTGTATCTTCTATTTCTTTAGAAACGGTAACTACACTATGTATTTGATTTAAAATAAGCTTTGTAATTATTTTATTTTCTGGTAAATAATATTTTAAGTTAGAGCTATGTACTGTTAAAATATAGTTTTTATTATAAATAAAACATGCTATAAATAACTCTTGAATAGGTTTTAAACGAGTTCTAAAATCAATAATAAAATCAAAATTATTTTGTTTTAAATAAGCTCTAAGTTTAAATAAGCGATTTATTTTATTAATAAAAGTATTATTAGCGTTTTTAAACTTACCAAGATTAAATAATTGCCCAGAATAAGTATAACTAACTGCATCTATTATAATAATATTATGCACTTTAAAACCCGCATTGTCAAACAAAACAGATAGATTAGCATGAACTTTATCGGCTCCTCCAAAAGACAGACTATTTCCTATTAATGCTATTTTAATTTTAGTATCTTGCAATTGTTTTTATTATTATAATTCATACAAATATAGTCGATTCATGCGAATTTTATTATTAGGCGAATATAGTAGGTTACATAATTCTTTAAAAGAAGGTTTAATTACATTAAATAACGATGTTACTATTGTTGGTTCTGGCGATGATTTTAAAAAATTTAATGTAGACTACTCTATTCATTCTTCTATATTTTCTGATTATTGGTTTACCCGAAAAATTAAAAATGCTCTTTATAAACTTACACGTTTTGACTTACAAAAAACAGAACGAGGTATTCGTTTTTACTTTTTACTAAATAAACTTAAAGGGTTTGATCAAGTACAATTAATTAACTCCGATGCTTTAGAAACACATCCAATATTGGCTAAATGGTTATTAAAAAAGCTTTTTAAACAAAACAAAAAAATTAGCCTTTTAATTTGTGGAGACGAAACTCCTGTAATAGATTTTTACTTAAAAAAAGAACAAAATTACTCTATTTTAACCCCATTAATAGAAGATTTTACTCTACAGAACGAATATTATTATGTATTAAAATACCAACAAAAGAATTATAGAAAATTGTTTGAATTTATAAATAGTACAGTAAATTGTTTGATAGTATCCGATTTAGATTATAAAATTCCGATGGATAAAATGGGCTATAATACTACTTTTATACCTAATCCTGTTAATACAGATAAAATTAAAAATGTTAGCTTAAGAGAAACATCAAAAATAACCATCTTTTTAGGAATTAATAGAATTAGTTACATTAAAAAAGGGATTTGTTTTTTTGAAGATGCTCTTAAAATTATTGCAGAAAACTATTCTAACAAAGTAGAAATTATTATTACAGAAAACGTTCCTTACAATACTTATATAAATAGTTATAATAAAGCTCATATAGTTCTAGATCAAGTATATGCTTACGATCAAGGTTATAATGCATTAGAAGCAATGGCAAAAGGTAAAGTTGTAGTAACTGGAGCCGAATTAGATTTCGAAAATCACTACAATTTAACTAAAAAAGTTGCCATAAATGCATTACCAAATGTAAAATATATTGTAAAAGAATTAACTTATTTAATAAATAATCCAGAAGAAATAAATGCAATTGGACTAAGAGCTAAATTATTTATAGAAAAAGAACATAATTATAAAATGATAGCCAAAAGATATTTAGAAACTTGGTCTAAATAGAGAACAACTCTTTTTTTGCAAAAAATAACATCATAATAGCATAAACAAAATAAGTTATTGCATGCGCAATTACTACTCCTTTTAAATCAAACATATTAATGCAAATAATACTCGAAGTTATTAAAATGATAAAGGATATTGTTTCGGTAATAAAATAATTCTTTACTTGCTTCTTAGCTAAAAATTGCAAAGCTAAAACCCACGAAAACACTTTAAAAACATCTCCAACTAATTGCCAAAAAAACAATTCTGAAACAGGGTTAAATTCATTCGTAAACAAAATAGATATTATTAAATCTTTTGTAAAAAAAACAAAAATGACACCTATGATAAATATAGGCAAAATAGTTTTATAGTACTCTAAATATACTTTGTTAGTGTCTAAAGCTGAATTGGACACAGTAAGCTTTGGTAAAAAATATAAAGATAAAATTGCAGACACAAAAAGCATGTAATAAGATGATATTCTGGTAATTGCATCCCAAAAACCAGCATGATCTATGCTGTTTGTTTCAATAATATAATTTCTAATTATTATGCTAATTACAGGTGCTAAAATAGCAGAATATAAAGCCATACTAGAAAAAGCAAATAAAGATTTTGCAATTTCTTTGTTGTAATTTTTAAACCTAATGTAATTTAAAAGCTCAATCTCTTTATTTATATAATAAAACGTAATAAAAAACAATATGGATGGTGTAATAATTATAGAAAGTAAAGCTCCGTTTAAGTTGTAATTAGCTATTAAAAAAACACTAATAAATAAGCCAATAATACTACCTATAATATTTATAGTAATTACTTTTTTATATAGTTCTAACCCGTTTAAAACAGACAAGAATAAGATAGAAAAACTATAAAATGGTAAACATAAAACTAGAATTTTAAACATAAAATTATAGTCTAAACTACTATTAAATATAAATTTACTTATAATATCTATGAATACTAATATTAAAATACTAACAATAAAAATAGCGATAAATGTTATTAAACAAACAGTAGAAACAATTTGCTTTTTTTTATTGATTTCTAGTTTATTATCTGCTATTAATTTAACTACTCCATTTTGAAATCCAAAGACCGAAAATCCTTCTATTGTCGTTAAAAAATTTCTTAGATTGCCAACTAACGCCATGCCAGAAGGCCCAACAAATACTGCTAAAAACTTAGAAACAACTACACCAATACCAATTCTTAAAAAGATGCTTAAACTGTTTAAAGAGATTAGTTTAAGTAAAGTAGAATTATGTATTTCAAAATAATTTTTCACTAATAATTATTTAAAACATTTATTATTGCAGAAACTTCTAAATCTGTTAAAACTGGACTAATTGGTAAACTTAATACTTCTTGATGAATTTTTTCGGTTATAGGAAACGAAAGCGAATTCCATGAAGCAAAAGCTTTTTGTTTATGTGGCGGAGTTGGATAATGTATTAATGTCTCGATATTATTATTAGCCAAATACTCCTGAAGATTATCTCTGTTTTTTGTTCTTATAACAAATAAATGAAACACATGATTGCTAGAACCATTATAAAAAGGTAATCCAATATTTTTATTCTTTATTTCTGATAAATATCTTTTAGCAATATTCTTTCTAATAGAATTATCTAAGTCAAGATTATGTAATTTACAGTTTAAAAAAGCTGCTTGAATTTCGTCTAACCTAGAGTTTACACCCATAATTTCATGCTGATATTTTACAACAGAACCATAATTTCTAATATATTTAATTACTCTTGCTAATTCGTCGTTATTTGTAGTTATAGCTCCTGCATCGCCAATTGCACCTAAATTTTTACTTGGATAAAAACTAAAACCAGCTGCATCGCCTAAATTTCCAGCTTTTATGTAATTTAAAGATGCTCCATGAGATTGAGCTGCATCTTCTATAACTAACAACTTATTCAGACTTGCAATTTTAGTAATCTCTTGCATATTAGCTAATTGACCATATAAATGAACAGCTAAAATTGCTTTAGTTTTAGTTGTAACTTTTTCTTGAATTAAAGAATAATCAAGGTTAAATGTTTTAATGTCTGGCTCTACAAAAACTGGCACTAAATCTGATTGGATAATTGCTAAAATACTTGCTATATATGTGTTTGCGGGTACAATTATTTCATCCCCTTTTTGCAATAATCCTAATTCTAAATATCCTTTAAAAATTAACATTAAAGCATCTAAACCATTACCTACTCCAATACAATGTTTGGTTTGGCAATAATTAGAAAAACTAGACTCAAATTCTAATACTTCTTTGCCTAAAATATACCGGCCATCATTAAAAATAGAATTCACTTTTAACTGAAAATCAGATTGATACGGTTTGTTTATTTTAGCAATATCTAGAAATTTTATCATATCAATACATTTTCTAATAGGGTATAATTACAAGTCTCAATTATATAAAAATCTTGTTTAAAAGTTCTTGCTCCAAAACTCTCTTTCCAATAATGTAAACTTTGGTTTAATTTTGTTCCATCGTTTTCATTAGAAATACCAAAATCAAAATATTTTTTATCTTTATAAACTTCAAAAATTAAATAATTATATAAAAAATCTAAACTCCCTAAGTTGTTATTATACTCTTTCTTGCCAGAAATGTATTGCGGATGTACTACATTATTCTTTTCAAAAACTGTAACTCCTGCAACTATTGTAGTATTATTATAAACGTTATATTGTTTAATTTTATCTGGAAATTTAGTTTTTAAATACCTAATTTCTTCTAAAGTATGAACTGGATTAACATTGTATTTTTCGTTTAAATTCGGAATTAAAATCTCATTCCAAAACAACTCAAAATCTTGTTCTTCTTTTACAATTAAACCATTTTTAATGCCTTTTTCTATTCCTCTTTTTCTAACTCTAGAAATATTTGGCATTAAATTTAAATCTAAAACTGCAAGACTATCTCTTCTATTTAACCTTGCATCTATTAAAAATAAAATATAATCTATCTCATTAGATGGCAATGCATTATACATGTCTGGTAAAAGTTTTAAATAAATTGTATTTATCTCATTTTTATTTAAATATTTAAGCAATTCATATACAATATCTATAACTTCGGCCAGAATAATATCTTTAGATAAGACTAAACCTCCATATGTTAAACCTTGATGAGAATGCAAAACAGTATCTTTTAAATTTGCAGGTAAAACAGCCACAATTTTATTACTAGAATTAGTAATTAGTAGAGAATAATCTGTAAATCTGTCTTTATGATAGTCCATAAAGTCTCTATTAAATAAAAAAGTTGCATTTTTTGCATTTGCAATAAATGTGTTCCAATTATTATAATTGTTAGACTCGTATTTACTAATTTTATATTTTATCACAGACTTTATATTCTCTCGAAAAGTAATATTTTTAATTTACAAATAAATATTATCTTTAAAACAATATTACAATATACATTTCTTTATGCCAATAAAGTTTAAAACAAAATATTTTTTTTTACTATTTTTAATATCTCTAAATTCTTTTAGTCAAGATGTTTTATTATACAATCAATTTAACGGCAGATTCGATTTTACATTTATTGGAAATACTTTAAACCCACAAGAAAATACTTTTCAATCAACTCCAGACATTCTTGCCTCATCATCTGCTACATTAAATTTAACTCCTCAAGATATAATAGAAAAAGTCTATTTATATTGGGCTGGTTCTGGCGATGGTGATTTTGAAGTAAAATTAAACAATCAAACCATTAATTCACAAAGAAATTTTAGTTTAATAAGAACAATAAACGGAATATCTTTTACCTATTTTAGTGCATTTGCAGATATTACAACTCTAGTTACATCTACCGGAAACGGATTATATACTTTATCAGATTTAGATAATGTTTCGTATTTACCATTACATTATACTAGAAGAACCAATTTTGCTGGTTGGGCTATGGTTGTTGTATATAAAAATACTAGTTTTTCTTTAAATCAAATTAATGTTTACGATGGTTTGCAAGCGGTTCCAACAGAAATTAATATTACATTAAGCAGCTTAAATGTAATTGATAATCAAGGTGCAAAAATTGGTTTTTTAGCTTGGGAAGGCGATGTTGGCATAGCAGTTAACGAAACACTTAGAATTAACGGAGCTATTTTGAGTAATCCGCCTTTAAACCCTGCAAACAATGCCTTTAACGGAACAAATACCATAACCGGAAGCTCTGTTTTGTACAACATGGATTTAGATATTTACAACATCCAAAACAATATACAACCTGGTGATGTTTCTGCAGAAATATCATTAACCTCTGGTCAAGATTTTGTAATGATAAATTCGGTTATTACAAAACTAAACAGTCAAGTTCCAGATGCAACTATTTTTATAGATAATATTGATTTAGAATGTAATTCAAAAATATTAAATTTAGAATACACAGTTTATAATGTTAACAGTACTAACCATTTACCTGCAAATGTGCCTATTGCATTCTATGCAAATAACTTTTTAATTGGTACTGCTAATACAATAAACATTATAGACATTGGAAATAGCGAATCGCAGTCAATTACGTTAACAATTCCAAATAACATTCCTACTACATTCAATTTAAAAATAGTTGTAGACGATGATGGCACATCTAACGGAACAATTACAGAAATTAACGAAACTAATAACTCAGACTCAGAAATAATAGTTTTAAAAACTTTGCCATTATACAATGTTGTTGGCCCAATAGAATCATGTAATCTTGGCTTTGGAATTGCTTTATTTGATTTTTCTGATTATTACACCTTTGCAAAAGTAGATCCATTACATACTGTAACATTTTATGAAACATTACAAAATGCAATTAATAATGTTAGTCCGATTGCAAATGCAAACAACTATAGCTCTACTGCTAAACAAATATTTATTAGAATAGATGATGGAGAATGTTTTAGTACAACTTTATTTAATTTGGTAGTAATAAATTGTTTGCCAACTATCTATAACTGGGTTTCTGCAAATAACGATGGTGTAAACGATTCTTTTTTTATATCAGGAATAAGAGATATTTTTTTGAACTTCAAATTAGAAATATACAACCGTTGGGGTGTTTTACTTTGGGTAGGAAACAATTATACAGAAAACTGGAAAGGCGAAGTTACAAGAGGAATTAAAACTGGTAATATAACTACAGACGGCACCTATTATTATATTTTATATTTAAACGATAAAGATCATCCAAAACCAATAATAGGTTATTTGTATTTGATGAAACAAAAATAGGTTTATAAAAATCAATAAAATGTAACTATTTTTGTGGTAAATAAATAAATTTTTAAAATTGAAACAAATAACCTCTATTCAAAATTCGTATATAAAATCATTAGTTTTATTGCAAGAAAAATCTAAAGCAAGAAAACAAACCGGTTCCTTTTTAATAGAAGGCAAAAGAGAATTAGAACTTGCTATAAAAGGGAAATTTATAATAGAAACAATTTTGTATTTCCCCGAAATAATATCACTTGCCGAAGTTTCTTCTTTAAATAACATAAATGCAGAAGTAATAGAAATCTCTAAAGAAGTGTTTCAAAAACTTGCTTATAGAGATTCTACAGAAGGTATTTTAGCAATAGCAAAAACAAAAGAATTAAAACTTGAACAATTAAATTTAAGTCGCAACCCCTTAATTTTAGTTGCCGAAGGGCTTGAAAAACCTGGAAATATTGGTGCTTTATTAAGAACCGCAGATGCCGCAAATATAGATGCTGTAATAATTGCAAATCCAAAATCAGACTTATACAACCCCAATATTGTAAGATCAAGTGTTGGCTGTTTATTTACAACACAAATTGCAGTTGGTTCATCGGAAGAAGTAATATCATATCTACAAAAAAATAAAATTGACATTTATTCTGCAACTTTACAAAATTCAAATTCTTATTTAGATATAAATTACAAAAATTCTACTGCATTAATTGTTGGTACAGAAGCAACTGGATTAAGCGAAATATGGAGAAATCAAAGCACGCAAAACATTAATATTCCTATGGAAGGCGAAATAGATTCAATGAATGTATCTGTTGCAGCAGCAATTTTAATTTTTGAAGCTAAAAGACAGCGTAAACTTTAAGTTTTACTTAACATTTAAAAAAATAAATTTAAAATTTTATTGTTATATTTAACGTTTAATTTTAAATAAACTAATTAATGCGATTTACAAAATTACTCTTCTTACTTTGTTTTAGTTTTATTGCACAAGCACAAGATTATTTTCCTAAAAATGATGGTGTTAAACAAAGTTTTAAAAATTATGTTGCAATTACAAATGCAACTATTTATGTTTCATCTACACAAAAACTAGAAAAAGCAACTTTATTATTTAAAGATGATAAAATTGTAGAGGTTGGAACAAACGTTTCTATTCCAAAAAATGCTATTGTAATAGACGGAACAGGAAAAACAATCTATCCGTCATTTATAGAAGTATTTTCAGAATTCGGAATTCAAAAACCAAAACCTGTTAGTGGCGAAAGTGGTTTTTCTGCACAATACGACTCAGAACGAGAAGGTTACTACTGGAACGATCATGTTAAACCAGAATATAATTCTTATGAGAATTTAAGTTACGATGCTAAAACAGCTGGTACTTTAAGAGAAATTGGTTTTGGTACTGTAGTTAGTCATAATAACGATGGTGTTATTGCTGGAACTGGATTATTATGGACATTAAACGATAATTCTAGTAATGCATCTAGAATTTTATCAGAAAAAATATCGCAACATTTTACATTTAAGCGAAGTAAATTTACAAGACAATCTTATCCTTCTTCTTTAATGGGAAGTATGGCTCTTATTCGTCAAGTATATCACGATTCTAAATGGTATGCAACAGGAAGTGCAAGTAATAAAGATTTATCGTTAGAAAGTTTTAACAAGAATAAAAACTTAATTCAAATTTTCAATGCTGGAGATAAATTAAATGGATTACGTGCAAGTAAAATTGCAAAAGAATTTGGTGTAAACTATTTAATAAAAGGAAGCGGTAATGAATTTGAGAGAATTCAGGAAATAAAAAATACAGGAAGCACTTTTATTATTCCGTTAAACTTTCCAGAAGCTTACGATGTTTCTAACCCATATTTAGCACAACAAGTAAGTATAGCAGATATGAAAGTGTGGAATCAATCACCTTACAATCTTAAAATCTTAGCAGAAAACAATATTCAATTTGTTATTACTTCTGCCGATTTAAAAAATCAAAAAGATTTTTTAGCTAATTTAAGAAAAGCAGTTCTTTATGGTTTGCCAAAAGCAAAAGCTTTAGCCGCTTTAACAGAAGTTCCAGCTAAACTTTTAAATCAATCTAATAAAATAGGTTCATTAAACAAAGGTAGTTTTGCTAACTTTTTAATAGTTTCTGGAGATATTTTTGAGGCGAAATCTACAATTCACGAAAATTGGGTTCAAGGTAACAGAAATGTAATCGATAAAATGAATGGTCAAGACATTAGAGGTACTTATACATTAGAATTCGACTCTAATAAATTTGAGCTTGTTATAGATGGAGAACTTTCAAAATTAGATGCAAAATCAACTAAAGACAGTTTAAAATACGATACAAAAATAACATTTGCAGAACCTTGGGTTAACTTAGTAATTAAAAACAAAGACTCTTTAAAATCTGGATATTACAGATTATCAGGCGTGTTTTCTAATGGTCAAGTTACCGGAAAAGCTATTTTAGAAAACGGTCAAGAAACAAGTTGGACAGCAACAAGATCTAAAGATAAAGTAGAAAAAGAGGCAAAAAAAGATAGTGAAAAAGTATTACAAATGGTTCCTGTTTCTTATCCAAATATTGCTTTTGGAAACAAAGAAAAACCAAAAAGCGAAACCTTATTAATTAAAAATACTACAGTTTGGACAGGAGAAGCTGAAGGTAATTTAAAAGCGACAGATGTTTTAATAGAAAATGGCAAAATTTCTAAAATAGGTAAAAATCTATCAGCATCAAATGCAAGAATAATAGACGGTTTAAACAAACACTTAACAGCAGGAATTATAGACGAGCATTCTCATATTGCAGTATCTAATGGAGTTAACGAAGGTGGTCAAAATTCATCTGCCGAAGTTACTGTTAGCGATGTTGTAAACTCAGAAGATATAAATATCTATAGAAACCTTTCTGGCGGTGTTACATCTGCAAATTTATTACACGGTTCTGCTAATCCAATTGGTGGTAGAGCAGTTTTTATCAAACTAAAATGGGGTTATCAACCAGATGAAATGGTAGTTCATGATGCTGCAAAATTTATAAAATTTGCATTAGGAGAAAACGTTAAACAATCTAATTTTAGAGCTTCTGGAAAACCACGTTTTCCACAATCTAGAATGGGTGTTGAACAAGTTTACGAAGACTATTTTTCTAGAGCAATTGAGTATCAAAAAGAATGGAAAACCTATAAAGACAATAAGGATAAAAATAAAGTAGCTCCAAGATATGATATAGAAATGGAAGTGTTATCAGACATTTTAAACAAACAAACGTTTATTACTTGTCACTCATATGTTCAATCAGAAATTAACATGCTTATTAAATTAGCCGAAAGATATAACTTTAAATTGCAAACGTTTACGCACATTTTAGAAGGTTATAAAGTGGCAGATAAAATGGCTAAACATGGTGTTGGAGGTTCAACTTTTGCAGATTGGTGGGCTTATAAATACGAAGTAAACGATGCAATACCTCATAATGCTTCTTTAATGAAAAATCAAGGTGTTACTGTTTCTATAAATTCTGATGATGCAGAAATGTCTAGAAGATTAAATCAAGAAGCCGCAAAAACTGTAAAATATGGTGGCGTTCCAGAAGAAATAGCTTGGAACTTTGTAACACTTAATCCAGCTATTTTATTAAAAGTAGATGATAAAGTTGGTAGTATAAAAGTTGGCAAAGATGCAGATGTTGTTTTATGGTCAGATAATCCTTTATCTATTTATGCTAAAGCAGAAAAAACAATTATAGAAGGTGCTATTTTTTATGATTTAGATAAAGAAACCGAAAGTTTATCAACTATAGAAAAAGAAAGAAACGTGTTAATTAATCAGCTTTTAGATGCTAAAAACGATGGCTCTAAAACACAGTCTCCAAAGAAAAAAGAAATTAAACATTATCATTGCGATACAGTTGAAGCATATTAATCTCTTTGAAAATTTTAAAATATAAAAAATGAAAAAATATATAATCTTATTACTAATTAGTTTTTGCGGATTTGCACAACAAACTCCAGCAAACAAACAAACTAAAAGTATATTAATATCTGGCGGAATAGCACATATTGGTAACGGAACAGTTATAGAAAACAGCATAATATCTTTAATAAATGGTAAAATAGTATCTGTAGCAGATGCAAATTTAATGAAACCTGCAAAGCATGATATTGTAATTAATGCAACTGGCAAACACGTTTATCCAGGATTTATTATTGGCAATGCAACTCTTGGATTAGTAGAAATTGATGCCGTAAAAGCATCAGACGATTTAAGAGAAATGGGAGAAATGAATCCGCATATTAGAAGTATAATAGCTTATAATGCAGAATCTAGAGTAACCGAAACTATTAGACCAAATGGTGTTTTACTTGCACAAATAACTCCAAGAGGTGGTAGAATTTCTGGAACTTCATCAATTGTACAATTAGATGCTTGGAATTGGGAAGATGCTATCATAAAAGAAAACGATGGTATTCATTTACATTGGGCAAAAAGCTATGTTAGAACTGGTTGGTGGGCTGAACCTGGAAATATAGAAGCAAATAAAAAATACGAAGAACAAGTAAAAGAAATACAAGATTTTTATAACAATGCCCTTGGTTATTTAAGCTCTACTAAAGCTGTTAAAGATTTAACTTACGAAGCCATGAACGGACTTCAAAACAATCAAAAACAACTTTATATAAATGCAGATGGTGAAAAAGAAATAATAGACGCAATTTTATTTAAAAAGAAAAATAATATTTCTAAACTTACAATTATTGGTGGCTATTATGCTTTTAAAGTTGCAGATATGCTTAAAGAAAATAATGTGTCTGTTTTATTAAGAAGAGTTCACGACTTACCAATGCTAGAAGACGAAGATGTAAACTTACCTTATAAAAATGCGGCAATTTTAAGTAATAAAGGTGTTTTAGTAGGTTTACAAAACGAAGGAGATATGGAAAGAATGCAAATTAGAAACATTCCGTTTTATGCTGGAACTTGTGCAGCTTGGGGAATGACTAAAGAAGATGCATTAAAACTTATAACTTCAAACACGGCAAAAATTTTAGGGATAGATAAAGATTATGGCACTATAGAATCTGGTAAAAGTGCAACATTATTTATTTCTAATGGCGATGCTTTAGACATGAAAACTAACGATGTTACACATGCTTTTATAGATGGAAGAGAAATAAGTATTAAAAGTCATCAAGATGTACTTTATAATAGATACAAAGAAAAATACGAAAAACAAGCAAAAGAATAACAGCTAATAAATTAAGTAAGCGACTGTTAACAACAACAGTCGCTTTTTTTATATAAATTATTAAAATATAAATTTTTATTATTAAAATCTTTATTATAACTTTAGTTGGTGATAGAAAAGATATGACAGAAATAGAATTACAAGAAGAAAACAAAGCAATTGCCAAAGAATACAAAGAATTACTTCGTATTAGTTACCAAACGTTATCTGTAGATGATAAAAAACTAATTAGAAAAGCATTTAATGTAGCGGTTGATGCACATAAAGATCAACGCAGAAAATCTGGCGAAGCCTATATATTTCATCCAATTGCTGTTGCAAAAATTGTTGCTTCAGAAATTGGATTAGGAGCTACCGCAATAGCTGCAGCATTATTGCATGATGTTGTAGAAGACACTCCAATTACTATTAAAGAAATAGAAAAAATGTTTAATCCTAAACTAGCTGCATTAGTAGATGGATTAACCAAGATTTCACAAGTTAAAACAGACCAAGAAATTTCTATTCAAGCAGAAAATTTTAGAAAAATGCTTCTTACATTAAACGATGATGTAAGAGTAATTCTTGTAAAACTTGCCGACAGATTGCATAATATGCAAACAATGAGTAATATGGCAGATTATAAACAAGCCAAAATAGCATCAGAAACATTATACATTTATGCCCCTTTAGCACATAGATTAGGATTATATAACATAAAATCTCAATTAGAAGATTTAGGATTAAAATATACGGAACCAGCAGTTTTTAACAGTATTTCAAGCAAAATTAAAGACAGTAAACAAGAGCAAGAAGCTTACATTCAGTCCATATCAGAAGTATTAAAAAAGTCAATGGACGATGAGGGTTTAGAATATACCATAAAAGGCAGACCAAAATCAATCTATTCTATTCGTAGAAAAATGAAAGTTCAAGGCGTATCTTTTGATGAAGTTTACGATAAATTTGCATTAAGAATTGTTTATAAATCTTCTTTGCACGAAGAGAAATTTATTGCTTGGAAAATATATTCTATCGTAACAGATCATTACAGACCTAGTCCGAGTAGATTAAGAGATTGGATATCATCACCAAAATCTACTGGATACGAAGCCCTGCATATTACTGTAATGGGACCAAGAGGTCGTTGGATTGAAATTCAAGTACGAAGCGAACGAATGGATGAAATTGCAGAAAAAGGATATGCAGCACATTACAAATATAAACAAGGTTTAACAGAAGAAAAAGGTTTAGATACTTGGTTAAATTTATTAAAAGAAGCCTTAGAAAACACTTCGTCTAATGCCGTCGATTTTGTTGAAGATTTTAAGTTAAACTTATACTCTAAAGAAATTTATGTGTTTACCCCTAAAGGAGAAATTAAAAGTTTGCCAAAAGGTGCAACTTCATTAGATTTTGCATTTAGCATTCACTCAGAAATTGGTGTAAAAACACGTGGCACAAGAGTAAATGGTAAATTAGTTCCTTTAAATTATGTTTTAAATAGTGGCGATCAAGTAGAAATTATAACATCTCCAAATCAAAAACCAAATTCGCATTGGTTAGATTATGTAACTACTTCTAGAGCAAAAACTAAAATTAAAAATGTTTTAAACGAAGAAACTAAACAAATTGCAGAAGATGGTAAAGAACTTTTAACAAGAAAACTAAAAAGATTAAAAGTTACTTTAAACGAAACTACAGTTAACGAGCTTGTAGCTTATTTTAAATTAAGAACAAGTTTAGATTTATTTTTTAGAGTTGGTTCAGGAAATATAGAAAACCAACAATTAAAAGATTTTGCGGCTCAAAAAGGTAATACATTATATAACTTCTTTAAAAAGATAAAAAGAAGTCCAACTCTACAAGAAGATCAAATTAATAAAGACGAAATTGGTAAAAACTTTGATTTAATCGTTTTTGGAAAAGAAAAAGACAAATTAGATTATAAATTATCTGCTTGTTGTAGCCCAATACCTGGAGATAATGTGTTTGGTTTTTTAACTATTAACGAAGGTATTAAAGTACATAGAAAAACTTGTCCGAATGCAATAAGTCTACAGTCTAACTATGCTTATAGAATAATATCCGCAAAATGGATAGATTCTACACAAGAAGAATTTAAAGCAATTTTAAAAATTACTGGTATGGATAGTCTTGGGTTAACAAATAACATAACTAAGGTAATATCCAACCAAATGCATGTAAATATTCAAAGTATCTCATTAAGTGAAGAAGCTGGTTTGTTTTCTGGACAATTAACTGTAATAGTTAGAAATAACTCAATCTTAAAAAAGTTAATAGGAAACATTAAAAAAATAGATGGAATAGATAAAGTTACAAGAGTTACAAGTAAATAATATAATAGACAGGCATTGTTTATAAAAACAAATAATGTAACCAATCAAAACCTAAATAATAGTTATCTTTGCCATAATTGTAAAAATGTAATGAACAAAACTAACAATCAAGAAATAGTAAAAAACGTTTTTACTAAATATTTAGAAGAAAAAGGACATAGAAAAACTCCAGAAAGGTTTGCCATTCTTCTAGAAATTTACAACAATACAGAACATTTTGATATAGAATCTCTTTATATAAAAATGAAAAATAAAAACTATCGTGTTAGTAGAGCTACACTTTATAACACCATTGACCTTTTGTTAGAATGTGCTTTAGTTAGAAGACATCAATTTGGTCAAAATCAAGCACATTACGAAAAATCTTATTTTGACAAACAGCACGATCATATTATTTTAACTGATACAGGCGAAGTAATAGAGTTTTGCGATCCTAGAATTCAGCAAATTAAAAAAACAATAGAAGAAATATTTAATGTAGAGATTCATAATCACTCTCTATATTTATACGGAACAAAAAAAACAACTACTACAGAACAACAATAAAAAAACTAACTACAAACAATTAACACAATATAAATGACTGTAGATTTACTACTAGGATTACAATGGGGAGATGAAGGAAAAGGAAAAATAGTTGATGTTTTAACTTCTAATTATGATATTATTGCTCGTTTTCAAGGCGGACCAAATGCAGGTCATACTTTAGAATTTGATGGAATTAAACATGTTTTAAGAACAATTCCTTCAGGTATTTTTCATAAAAAATCAATAAATATAATTGGTAACGGAGTTGTAATTGATCCTGTTGTTTTTCAAAAAGAAATAGAAAGTCTTGCTAAGTTTAATATGGAAATTACCTCTAGATTATTAATTTCTAGAAAAGCACATCTAATTTTGCCAACACATAGATTATTAGATGCAGCATCTGAAGCGTCTAAAGGTAAGGCAAAAATTGGTTCTACATTAAAAGGTATTGGCCCAACTTATATGGATAAAACTGGTAGAAATGGTATTCGCGTTGGAGATTTAGAATTGAACAATTTTAACGATAAATACAGAGCATTAGCAGATAAACATGAAGCTATGATTTCTTTTTACGATGTTAATTTACAATACAACTTAAAAGAACTTGAAGATGAGTTTTTTGCAGCTATAGCCGAATTAAAAAAGCTGCCTTTTATTGATAGTGAAGAATACTTAAATCAAGCTTTAAAAGATGGAAAGTCTATTCTTGCAGAAGGTGCTCAAGGTTCGTTATTAGATATAGATTTTGGTACTTACCCATTTGTAACATCTTCTAATACAACAGCTGCTGGAGCTTGTACTGGTTTAGGTATTGCCCCAAATAAAATAAAAGAAGTTTTCGGAATCTTTAAAGCATATACAACTAGAGTTGGTAGCGGACCTTTTCCTACAGAATTGTTTGATACAGTTGGACAAACTATGGCAAAAATTGGTAACGAATTTGGTTCTGTTACAGGTAGAGCCAGACGTTGTGGTTGGTTAGACCTTGTAGCATTAAGATATGCCGTTCAAGTAAGTGGAGTAACCCAATTATACATGATGAAAGGTGATGTTTTATCTGGATTTGAAACTTTAAAAATTTGTACATCATACAATTATAACGGTAAAGAAATTAAACATTTCCCTTATATTATTGAACCAGAAAATGTTAGTCCGAATTACATAGAAATGAAAGGTTGGAAAGCAGATTTAACAAAAATGACAACTTTTAATGAGTTACCACAAGAATTTAAAGATTATATATCGTTTATAGAAAAAGAAATCGAAATACAAATAAAAGTAATCTCTGTTGGTCCAGATAGAAAACAAACAATAGTAAAATAAAAAAAATCTCATCTATAGATGAGATTTTTTATTATAAGTTATTTAAGTAATTAAGTACGTTACTTTCTATTCTTTCGTGAATATTTGAGATGTCTGCTTTAATAAATTTTTCTCCAATTATATTTTCATACAGCTCAATATATCTTTCAGATACAGTTTCTATATATTCGTCTGTCATTTCTGGAATAGTTTGTCCTTCTTTACCCTGAAATCCATTTACTATTAACCATTGTCTTACAAACTCTTTAGATAATTGCTTTTGAGCTTCTCCCCTATTTTGTCTATCTTGATATCCTTCTTTATAAAAATATCTAGAAGAATCTGGCGTATGTATTTCGTCAATTAATACAATTATACCTTCTTTAGTTTTGCCAAATTCGTATTTCGTATCAACTAAAATTAAGCCTTTACTTGCGGCAATTTCTGTACCTCTATTATATAAATCTCTTGTGTATTTTTCTAGAATTAAATAATCTTCTTCAGAGACAATATTATTAGCTAAAATAGCTTCTCTAGAAATATCTTCGTCATGCGAACCATTATCTGCTTTTGTAGTTGGAGTAATAATTGATTCTAGAAATTTATCGTTTTCTTTTAAACCATCTGGCATTTTAACACCGCAAATTTCTCTTTTGCCAAGTGCATATTCTCTTGCAGCATGACCTGCTAAGTAACCTCTTATTACCATTTCTACTTTAAAAGGCTTGCACAAATAACCAACTGCAACACTTGGGTCTGGAGTAGCTATTAACCAATTTGGCACAATATCTTGGGTTAACTCCATAAATCTTGTAGCAATTTGATTTAGAATCTGACCTTTATACGGAATTCCTTTAGGCAAAACTACATCAAAAGCAGAAAGTCTATCTGTTGCAACCATTACTAAAAGTTCGTTGTTTATGTTATAAACTTCACGAACTTTGCCTCTATAAACAGACTTTTGATTAGGGAAATTAAAATTAGTAGTTGTAATAGTATTCATTTAAATCGTGTTGTGTTGTTGCAGCAAATTTAAAAAAAAGACACCATTTAGATGTCTTTTAGTTGTATTCTTTTTAATAATTAGTCATTATTTTCGATACTCTTATATGCATCTATAATTTTTTTAACCAATCTATGTCTAACAATATCTCTATCATCTAAATACAATATTCCAACTCCTTCTACATCTTTTAAAATTAACAAAGCTTCTTTTAAACCAGATATAGTTCTTCTAGGTAAATCTACTTGACCAGGATCTCCAGTTATAATAAATTTTGCATTTTTACCCATTCTAGTTAAAAACATTTTCATTTGAGAATGAGTTGTGTTTTGCGCTTCATCTAAAATTACAAAAGCATGATCTAAAGTTCTACCACGCATAAAAGCTAATGGTGCTATTTGTATTATTCCTTTTAATATATAATCTTCAAGAGTTTGTGGCGGAAGCATATCTCGCAAAGCATCATATAAAGGTTGCATATATGGATCTAATTTTTCTTTCAAGTCGCCTGGTAAAAAGCCTAAATTTTCTCCAGCTTCTACAGCAGGCCTTGTTAAAATAATTTTTTTAACTTGTTTTTCTTTTAATGCTTTAACAGCAAGAGCAACACTAGTATATGTTTTTCCTGTTCCAGCTGGACCAACAGCAAAAACCATATCGTTTGTGTTAATTAACTCAACCATTTTATACTGGTTTGGAGTTAAAGGCTTAATAAGCTTACCTCCTAACCCATGAACAAGAATTTTATCATGTTCGTGCATTTTATGTTCCTCTTGAGTATTATTTTTTATAACTCTTTCTATTACATTATCATCAATATTGTTGTATCGAGTAAAATGAAGCATTAATCTGTTAAAACGACTTTCAAATTCGTCTAGTTGATCTTTTTCTCCAAATACTTTTAAAGATGATCCTCTTGCTATAATTTTAAGCTTTGGATAGTACTTTTTAATAATATCTAGATGCTTATCTTGTGTTCCCCAAAAGTCTTTTGGAGCTATGTCGTGTAATTCTATTGTTCTTTCGTTCAAAAGGTATATTTTTAAATTAATTAATACGTTTAAATTATTAGATTTGCATATCTCAAATTTAAGAAAAATTAAGAGATAGTTTCATTAATAGTTATAAACAAAATATGTCAATAATTACCCTTACTACCGATTACGGATTAAAAGACTATTTTATTGGTGCTTTAAAAGGTAAAATTTATACAGAATATCCAGAAGCCAAAATAGTTGACATATCGCACAACATAGATACGTTTAATGTTACAGAAGCTAGCTATATAATTAATGCTGTTTATAAGAGTTTTCCAAAAGGTACAGTACATATAATTGGAGTAGATTCTGAAAGAAATAATGAAACCGAACATATTGCAATGCAATGGAATGATCAATATTTTATTTGTGCAGATAACGGCATATTAAGTATGTTAACACAAAAGATAATTCCGCAAAAGATTGTTTCGATTAATATCCACGATAGGTTGCCAGAAAATTCAACCGATTTAGATGTTTTTAAAACTATTGCGTGCCATTTGGCAAAAGGAGGCTTATTGAATGTTATTGGTAAAGAAAAACAAAGTCTTAAGCAAATTACACAATTACAACCAATTGTTTCTAAAGATTTAAATTCTATTAAAGGAAACATAATTTATATAGACCATTTTGGTAATGTTGTTGTAAATATTACTAAAAAATTATTTAATGAAATTGGTAAAGCAAGACCATTCGAAATTAAATTAAGCCCAAAACCTATAAAAACAATTCATGCTAATTATTCTGCAATAGCAGCATCTAATAAATACCCTATTAAGAATTATGAAGGTATAAACATTGCTGTTTTTAATGAGAATGATTTTTTAGAAATTGGTATATTTAGAAGCAATCCGGCTAGTGTTGGAAGTGCAACCTCGTTATTAGGTTTAGACTTTAGAGATGTAATTACTATTAATTTTTTATAATATTTATGTTAGTAAGAATAGTGAAAATGAGTTTTCACGAAGAAAATATTGATGCTTTTTTAGAGAATTTTAATCAAATGAAAGAAAAGATTAGAAATGCTCCTGGCAATAATTTTTTAGAACTATATCAAAATCAAAATAATAAAGAACAGTTTTTTACGTATAGTTATTGGGATTCTGAAGAAGATTTGAACAATTACAGAAATTCTGAGTTGTTTTATGATGTTTGGAATTTTACAAAAGTGTTATTTAACGAAAAACCAGAAGCTTGGAGCGTTAACAAATTAGTTAGTTTACCTTAAATATTTAATATTTGCATATGAAGGCTATTCTTATAAGAGAAATAAAATTGTTTTTTGGATCGCCCGTTGGATATCTAGTTATTGCCCTTTTTTTATTGCTTAACGGATTATTTTTATGGGTTTTTGATGGCGAGTTTAATATATTAAACAGCGGTTTTGCAGATTTAAATCCGTTTTTTAACATTGCTCCATGGATATTTTTATTTCTAATTCCAGCTGTAACAATGCGAAGTTTTTCTGATGAAATAAAACAAGGCACAATTGAGTTATTACTAACAAAACCATTAAGTATTTGGCAAATTGTAAATGGTAAATTTTTAGGAGCTTTTGTACTTATTCTTTTAGCCTTATTGCCAACATTAATATATGTTTTTGTGTTATATTCGTTAGGTTTACCCGAAGGTAATTTAGATTTTGGTAGTACATTAGGTTCGTATTTTGGGCTATTGTTTCTAATTGCTTCTTATACTGCGATTGGAATTTTTACTTCAACTTTATCAGAAAATCAAATTATAGCTTTTATACTATCTGTATTTATATGTTTTGTTTTTTATTTTGGGTTCGAAGGTCTTGCTACATTACTACCAAACAGTTCAAAAATTATATCAATGTTTGGCATGGAATATCATTTTAAAAGTATGAGTCGTGGTGTTTTAGACACAAGAGATATTGTTTATTTTTTAAGTGTAACTGTTTTGTTTTTAGCAGCTACAGTGTTTAACCTTAAAACAATAAAAAACTAATGAAAAAATTTAATAAAAAAAATACAACTGATTTTTTACTATTAATTGCAGCACTTTTAATTGTAAATGGTGCTGGTCATTTCTTCTTTAAAAGATTCGATTTAACACACGATAAAAGATATACCTTGTCTAAAAGCACAATTGAATTACTAAAAAATGTAAAAGACCCTTTATTTATAGATGTTTTTTTAGAAGGAAATTTTCCGTCAGAATTTAAAAGGTTACAAAGCGAAACAAAACAGATTTTAGAAGAATTTAAAAGCTACAATTCTAAAATTGTTTTTAAGTTTAACAACCCAATAGAAGACGAAAGTAAAGCACAACAATATACTGCGGAGTTAATAAACCTTGGTTTTACACCTACAAATATTAATATTAATAAAAGTGGTAAAAAAGAGTTGATTCAAATTTTTCCTTGGGCAATAGCAAACCAAGGTCAAATGTCGGTTAGAGTGCCGTTGTTGGTTAATAATTTTGGTAATTCATCGTCAGAAAACATAAATAAATCGGTTCAATTGTTAGAATTTGCATTTGCAGATGCTGTATCTAAACTGTCACAAAAAAACAAAAAAACCATTGCTGTTTTAAAAGGAAACGGTCAAATGGAAGATAAATACATTGCAGATTATTTATTAAACCTTAAAGAATACTACAAAATAGGCGAATTTAATTTAGATTCTTTACAAGATCAACCAAATAAAGTGCTCGAAAACATAAAAAGATTCGATGCTTTATTAATTATAAAACCAACAGAAGCTTTTACAGATAACCATAAATATATCCTTGATCAATTTATAATGAATGGCGGTAAAAGCATGTGGTTAATAGATAAAGTAGCTATTGATTTAGATAATCTACAAAACGAAGAGCAATCGGCAATTGCACAGCAAAATAATTTAAATTTAGACGATTTATTCTTTAAATATGGTGTTAGAATTAATCCTAAATTAATTCAAGATTTACTTTCAACTCCAATAACAGCACAATCGCAAGAAGGAGAATCTCCAATAGATTGGTTGTATTCGCCAATTGTAAAATCTGAAGAAAATCATTCAATAAATAAAAACATTAATTTAATAAAATTAGAGTTTGCAAATCAAATAGATACTTTAAAAAATAATATTAAAAAAACGGTGCTTTTAAAGAGTTCTGCACAATCTAAAGCAATTGGAACACCATTAAAAATTTCTTTATACGACTTTGTAGAAGGAGTTAATGAAGATGATTACAAAAACGGAAACCATACAATAGGAGTTTTATTAGAAGGTAAATTTACATCTGGTTTTAAAAATAGAGTAAAGCCATTTAATACTAAAAATAGAGATAATAGCATAGACAATAAAATGATAGTTATAGCAGATGGAGACATTGCAAATTATAATTACGTTAATAAAAAACCCTTATTAAACGGTATAGATCAATGGACTCAACAAGTTTATGCCAACAAAGATTTTTTAGTAAATGCAATGAATTATTTGCTAGACGATAACGGACTTATTAACATTAGAAGCAAAGAAGTACTGTTGCCATTACTAGATAAAGAAAAAGTTGCAGCAAATTACACAAAAGCTCAAGTTGTAACTGTTGCATTACCACTAGTATTCTTGCTTATTTTTGGAATTATTTTTCAATATATTAGACGTATAAAAAACACAAAATAGATGTTAATAAAATTCTTTTTTTATTTTGAATAGTTAAGGCTATATTTGTGGCATATATAAAACAAAAAACGATATGAAATTTATAGTATCGAGTTCATACTTATTAAAACAGTTACAAGTATTAGGTGGTGTTATTAACAATAATAATACATTACCAATTTTAGATAATTTTCTTTTAGAATTAGATAATAATACATTAACCGTTTCTGCTTCAGATCTAGAAACTACTATGTCTTCTATTTTAGAAATAGACAGTAAAAGTAAAGGTAACGTTGCTGTACCAGCAAAATTATTATTAGAAATATTAAAAACATTTCCAGAGCAACCTTTAACATTTACTGTAGAAGAAAATAGTACAATAGAAATAAGTTCAAACTCAGGTAAATACGCATTAGCATATGCACCAGGAGAAGAGTTTCCTAAAGCTGTAGTGCTAGATGATCCATCTTCTACAATTATTCCTGCCGAAGTTTTAGCAACAGCAATTAGCAAAACAATATTTGCCGCTGGAAACGATGATTTAAGACCAGTAATGTCTGGAGTCTTTTTTCAATTTTCGCCAGAAGGCTTAATTTTTGTAGCAACAGATGCTCATAAATTAGTAAAATATGCAAGAACAGATGTAAAAGCATCTCAAGTTGCAGATTTTATTATGCCTAAAAAACCATTAAATATTTTAAAAAATATTTTGGCAGCTTCAAACAGCGAAGTTAAAATTGAATATAACAATAGTAATGCCGTATTTTCTTTTGACAATTACATGTTAGTATGTAGATTAATAGATGGTAAATATCCTAATTACGAGGCGGTTATACCTAAAGAAAATCCAAATAAATTACATATAGACAGATCTCAGTTTTTAAATTCTGTAAAAAGGGTTGCTATTTTTTCTAACAAAACTACACATCAAATTAGATTAAAAATGGCAGGAACAGAGTTAAATATTTCTGCCGAAGATATAGATTACTCTAATAAAGCAGAAGAAAGATTAACTTGTGATTATCAAGGAGATGATTTACAAATAGGTTTTAACTCAAGATTTTTAACAGAAATGTTAACTAATCTTCAGTCAGACGAAATTATGCTAGAAATGTCTTTACCAAACAGAGCTGGAATTTTAACTCCAGTAGATGGATTAGACGAAGGAGAGACTATTACTATGCTTGTAATGCCAGTAATGCTTAACAACTAAATTAACTAACCCTATTTTTTATACAAAAACCCGTATTTCTTAATTGAATACGGTTTTTTTGTTTTTAATGAATAGAAAAGATTTTTAAAAGTCTTAATTTTGTAAAAAAATATAAATGATTTTAAACGAAACTATAGTAGCGTTAGCAACACCATCTGGATCTGGTGCAATTGCAATTATAAGATTATCAGGTAATGATGCAATTAGTATAGCTTCGTCTGTATTTAAATCGGTTTCAGGAAAAAATTTATCAAAACAAAAAACACATACAATTCATCTTGGACATATAGTAGATATCAATAAAACGTTAGATCAAGTTCTACTATCAATATTTAAAAACCCAAATTCGTATACTGGAGAAGATGTTGTAGAAATATCTTGTCATGGTTCTGTATTTATTCAGCAACAAATTATTCAGCTTTTTTTAAGAAAAGGTTGCACAATGGCTCAACCAGGAGAATTTACTTTAAGAGCCTTTTTAAACGGTAAATTAGATTTATCTCAAGCAGAAGCCGTTGCAGATTTAATAGCTTCAGATAACGAGGCGAGTCATCAAATTGCAATGCAACAAATGCGTGGCGGATTTAGTAACGAAATATCGCAATTAAGAACAGAATTATTAAACTTTGCCTCATTAATAGAATTAGAATTAGATTTTGCAGAAGAAGATGTAGAATTTGCAGATAGAACTCAGTTTAAGGAGTTACTTGTAAGGATTGAATTTGTTTTAAAAAGATTAATAGATTCTTTTGCAGTTGGAAACGTAATTAAAAACGGAATTCCAGTTGCAATAGTTGGAGAACCAAATGTAGGGAAATCTACTTTATTAAACGCTCTACTGAATGAAGAACGAGCTATTGTATCTGAAATTGCAGGAACTACTCGCGATACTATTGAAGACGAATTGGTTATAGGCGGCATGAGTTTTAGATTTATTGATACGGCAGGAATTAGGGAAACCGAAGATGTGATAGAAAGCATTGGCATCAAAAAAACATTTGAAAAAATAGAACAAGCGCAAGTCATAATCCTTTTGCTAGACGCAAAAGAATTACAAGTTTCAGGTTTAAAGTTTCAAGTTGAAATAGAGAAAATCAAGAACAAATTTCCTCAAAAACCACTGATGGTAATTATAAATAAAGTTGATTTACTCTCTAAAAAAGATGTTGAAACCTTACGTAAACAACTTGAAACGTTAAACGTTAAACTTGGAACTATTTCAGCGAAACAAAAAACAGGTATAGAAGAACTCAAAACTACCTTACTCTCTTTTGTAAATACTGGAGCATTACGTAATAATGAAACTATAATTACAAACACAAGACATTACGATTCTTTACTTAAAGCTCTAGAAGAAATACAAAAAGTTAAATGGGGATTAGAAAGTAATCTACCATCAGATTTAATGGCATTAGACATAAAACAAGCTTTGTATTATTTTGGAGAAATTACTGGCGAAGTCACTAATGATGAGCTACTTGGTAATATATTTGCTAATTTTTGTATCGGGAAGTAGTTATCTTTCTCTTATTCATTAACTAACTATTTTTGTTGCCACATATCAGTTTGATGTAAATCAAGCAAGATACTGCTACAATTAGCAACAAATGAGTAGTGCATTTAAATCTTCTAATTAGAAATAATTACTTTTTTGTATTCTAAAATAGTACTACTAGATAATTTAAAGAAATAAATTCCGCTTTGTAAGTTTACATTAATTTGAGAATTAGCGTTTGTGTTTAAAGTATCAATCAATCTGCCAGAAATATTATAAATTTCTATTACTAAATTAGTATCAATACCAGATAAATTAATAATACCACTTGATGGATTTGGATAAAGTTTAATTTTATAATTTGTAATATTGTTTAAAGATAAATTTCCTTGCCAAATTTGACCCTGATTAGAACCTAAAATATAGCTAGCTAAATTGGGTAAATCTATAAATGGGTTTCGGTTTATTTGCCAAGTATAAATATAATTGTTTCTATTCATTTCAAAATCATCTGGCGGATCGTTAGAATGCCATTGCAACAAAGTATTCAAATCGCCAAGTTGACCTACTGTAGAATCATCAGGATCACCATTTACAACACTTAATTGATTATATCTAACATCCATATAAAAAACAGCTCTTGCAACATCTCCTTTCCAACTACCTTGGTTGCCCAAAGGACCATTATAAGCTGTTAAACCATAATCTCTATTACCTCTTACACTATTTTCTGGACCATCTTCTGCTCTAATATGATGAGCATCTGCATGACCTGCCAGAATATCATTGGCATTTGTTGGCAACCAAACATTAATTCCGTCTGGAGTATCTGATGTTCCATTGCTAAAACCTCCTCTAGATTGCGGATAAATATGTTCTCTATTCCAAGTTCCTGTATTGCTAGCTGTTGTTTGAAAATCTAATTTAGCCTTAGGAGACTCAACATACATTTGCCAAACCTGATTATTATTTAACGGATTTAAATCGGAGTTATTTAGTATTGTTGTAACATCTCCATAATTATGTGCTCTAACTACGTTTGGATTTGCAATTATATCTTGTAAAGCTTGTTTTAGAACAGTACCAGATTTGCCTATTAAAGAACTGTAATAATCTTGAGATGCTGTACTTTGAACAAAAGTATAAGTAGGATTTAATGGAGTTCCCCATGGCGATGTAGAAAAATCATTATCTACAACTCTTATGAAAATATTATCATTCATTCTAATATAGCCACTTGGTAAAGTCCCAAATTTAATTCTTAAAACCTCATCTCCTTCGTCTATAATATCATCTATTAAAGTTATAGTTGTAGAAGCAGAATTTGTACCCGATAAAATAGAAATAGCTGTATTTCCAGAGTAATCTTGAGTTGTAAAATTTCCGCTATTTAAAGAAAAGGTAAAATTTAAATTAGATGTTACATTTGTTTGAGTTGTATATGTTATTATAAAAGATTCTCCTTCGTTCTTATGCGAAGAATTAACACTTATAGTTACTCCGTTAAATTGAATGCCTGACCCATCATTATTAGCATTTGGAGTTGGTATTTTAACCTCATAAGTACCATCGTTTTTTCTTTGAATAGAATGAGTTGTAGATAGATTATGTAAGTTTTCATTAGTCTGAACAAATATATTTAATAAGTTCATTAATCCGGTAGCTTGAGCATCGCTAGTATCATAAATTAACGCATCAATTAAATTAACCGATGTTGCCAAAGTGCCATCAGTAAAAGCACTTGGTAATGCTTGATAAATTACAACCGCATCTTCCCCATTTTGAATTAAATTATTCGAAATTATTTTTTCTGGTATAGGAGAAACTAAATTATTTCCTATTACAATTATTCCGTTTGCATCCGTTGTTAAGCCATTTAAATCAATAGTTATATAGCTTTTATTAGCAGTGCTAGAAAGTGGATTTCCGTTAAAAAAAACTAAAATATAACCACTTAAAGAAAAAAATGGAGTTGCAGACTTAAGTTCTACAAATTCTTTATCATCTATTCCTGGAGTATCAGAATCTAATTCATTAATTACAACTTGGCTATTTATTGTGCTATAAATTAATAACAACACTAAAGTGATGACATTTTTAATCATTCTTTTGGGTAAATTTGTTAGCACAAAAATATGCTTTTAAAAAAGTTAACCCTAATTAAATTATAAAAACAAGATAAAATACTTATTAATGTAATATTTGAGAGAATAATTTCACATTTAAAATTATAAATAAAATATAAATTATTTAGTAATAAGATTAAAAAAGGATATTTTTGTGCTTATAAATTAATTATCATAAAATGAAAAAAATATTATTATTTGCCTTAACCGCTGGTTTAGCAATATCTTGTAATAAATTAGCAGATGATGCTTTTAAAATTACTGGAACTATTGACGGAGTTGAAAATGGAAAAACAGTAATCCTAGAAGTATCAGATGAAGCTGGAACTACTTTAATTCCTGTTGATACAGTTGTAGTAAAAGATGGAAAATTTGAATTTACAGGAAAAACATTAGAACCATCATTACATTTTTTGCAAGTTCAAGACGTACAAGGAAAGGTAATTTTTGTACTAGAAAATGGAGAAATAAATGTAAAAATATATAAAGACAGCGTTAACAAATCTGTAATTGGAGGTAGTTTTAACAATGAGCAATTTGCTAATTATAATAAAGAGCAAACTTTTATTCAGAATAAAATTAATGCTTATAGAACAGCTAATATGGAAAAAATGCAGTTAGCATCTACTAATAAAGATACTGTAACTATGAATTCTTTAAGAGATGGTTTTATAAAAATACAAAACGAATTAACCGCTTTTAACTATGTTTTTGCAGATAAAAATCCAAAAGCTTTTATTAGCGTTTTAATGTTAGAAAATTTATTTTACCAACAAGATGTTGATATTAATAAAATTAACAAAATCTATACAAGTTTAGATGAAACTGTAAAGAACACTAAACCAGGTAAAAAAATAAAAGAGTTAATTTCAAATTTTAGTGCAGCAGAAGTAGGAAATATTGCTCCAGAATTTTCTGCACCAGATCCCTCTGGAAAAATAGTTAGCTTAAAAGAATCTTTAGGTAAAGTAACAATTATAGATTTTTGGGCTTCTTGGTGTAAACCATGTAGATTAGAAAACCCAAATGTTGTGGCTTTATATAATACTTTTCATTCTAAAGGTTTAAATATTATTGGTATTTCTTTAGATAAAGAAGGCGAAGGAATCAATTGGAAACAAGCTATTGAAGTTGACAAATTAACATGGACACAAGTTTCTAATTTACAATATTGGAATGATCCAATTGCAAAAAAATATAATGTAAAAGGTATTCCAGCTACTTTTATTTTAGATGCATCTGGTAAAATTGTTGCTAAAGATTTAAGAGGAGAAGAGTTAATAGCTAAAATTCAAGAGTTATTATCTAAATAAAATAAAGGAGGTCTAATAAAATTGATTTCCCTTTACATTGTTCTAAACCAAAACATTAAAAAACTAATGCAAAATAATAAATAAAAAGGTTTGTAAAATATAAAAACAGTTTTATATTTGCACTCGAAAACGGTCAAGGGGAGATACTCAAGCGGCCAACGAGGGCAGACTGTAAATCTGCTGTGAAAACTTCGCAGGTTCGAATCCTGCTCTCCCCACAAAAAAACCAAACTCATTGAGTTTGGTTTTTTTATATAAAAATTCTCGTATTTCTAAGAGAATTTTAAATTATCTTGAGTAATTAGGAGCTTCTTTCGTAATTGTTACATTATGAGGATGGCTCTCATGAATACCGCTAGAAGTAATTCTAATAAATTTAGAAGTTTCTTGTAACGTATTAATGTCTTTTGCACCACAATATCCCATACCAGCTCTTGCGCCTCCTATAAACTGTTGCATGCTTTCGTTTAATTCTCCTTTATATGGAACACGACCCACAATTCCTTCTGGTACAAGCTTTTTTACATCATCTTCTACATCTTGAAAGTATCTATCTTTAGACCCTTCTTGCATAGCTTCAATAGAACCCATTCCTCTATATGACTTGAATTTTCTACCTTCGAAAATAATTGTTTCTCCTGGCGATTCTTTAGTACCAGCTAGTAATGAACCTAACATTACACAATGAGCTCCAGCCGCTAATGCTTTAGGAATATCTCCTGTATATCTAATTCCTCCATCTGCTATAACGGGAACACCACTTCCTTTTATTGCGGCAGCTACCTCTAATACAGCCGAAAATTGAGGATAACCAACACCTGCTACAACTCTTGTTGTACAAATAGAACCTGGACCAATGCCTACTTTAACACCATCTGCACCATTTTCTACTAAATACAAAGCCGCCTCGGCAGTTGCAATATTGCCAACAACTACATCTAAATTTGGGAATTTTTCTTTTATTTGTTTCAATACTGTTACAACTCCTTTTGTATGACCATGTGCTGTATCTATAACAACTGCATCAACACCTGCATTGACCAAGGCCGTAACCCTATCTATTGCATCTGGAGTAACGCCTATAGCAGCAGCAACTCTTAGTCTTCCGAATTTATCTTTATTTGAGTTTGGTTTTTGAGCCAGTTTTGTAATATCTCTAAATGTAATAAGTCCAATTAACTTATAGTTTTTGTCTACTACTGGTAATTTTTCGATTTTATGTTTTTGCAATATTCCTTCAGCTACTTCAAGTGTAGTACCTTTTCCGGCAGTAATAAGATTCTCAGAAGTCATAACTTCTACAATAGGTCTAGTATTAATTTTTTCGAATCTTAAATCTCTATTTGTTACAATCCCTTTTAATAATCCATTAGCATCAACAACTGGAATGCCTCCAATACTATGTTCTTTCATGGCAGCTTTTGCATCTCCAACAGTTGCGCTTAATGAAAGAGTAACTGGATCTATTATCATTCCTGATTCTGCTCTTTTCACTTTTCTAACTTTAGCAGCTTGTTGTTCTATTGACATATTTTTGTGTAACACACCAATACCTCCTTCTTGAGCCATAGCAATTGCCATAGAACTTTCTGTAACGGTATCCATAGCAGCAGATGCAATTGGAACGTTTAATGTTATATTTCGTGAAAATTTAGATTTAATACTAACGTCTCTAGGTAAAACTTCAGAATAATTTGGAATAAGTAAAACATCGTCGTAAGTTAGACCTTCTCCAACAATTTTAGTAGTATGTGCTTTCATGTTGCAATTTGTAGTTAAATTGCATGCAAATATAGTTAATTTTAAAAGATTTTAAAAATATATTTTTTATCAATAAAATAACTTGTCATAAAATAATATGAGATTGGTGATAATATAAAACATAAAAACACTTTTGTTAATATTTCTATTTTAAAAAAGGCAAAAACAATAGTTAATAAACCAGCAATAATACAAACAAGTAACGATGTGGTTTTTAAATATTTTATTTTATCATATCTATAAAATCATTTTCAGATAATATTGTGATGCCTAATTTATTAGCTTTTTCTAATTTTGCAGGACCCATATTTTCTCCTGCTATAACGTAATTTGTTTTTGCAGAAATTGAGCTACCTACTTTACCTCCATTATTTTCTATTTCGTTTTTTAATTCGTCTCTAGAAAAAATACTAAAAACACCCGATACAACAAATATTTTATTTAAAAGTTTTTGGCTTACAATTGTATCATCTTCGGAAATTTCGAAAGTAATATTGTAACTTTTTAATCTGCTTATAATTTCGATGTTTTGAGAATCTTTAAAAAATGAGACTACACTTTGAGCAATTCTTTCTCCAATTTCGTCTACATTAACTAATTCTTCTATAGTAGCTATATAAATGTTATCAATATTTTTATAATGTTTGGCTAATTTTTTTGCAACCGTTTCTCCAACGTATCTTATTCCTAATGCATATAAAACTCTTTCAAAAGGGACTTTTTTAGAGTTTTCTACTCCATTTATTAAGTTTTCTGCACTTTTTTGTGCCATTCTATCTAAAGGCAGTAATTGTTCCACTTTTAAACTATATAAATCTGCGTAATTTTTAACAAGATTATTAACAAAAAGCAATGTAACTGTTTCTCCTCCTAATCCATCTATATCCATAGCTTTACGAGAAATATAGTGCTGAATTCTACCTATTATTTGAGGTGGACATCCATAAAAATTAGGGCAATAATGTTGAGCTTCGCCTTCTGATCTAATTAATTGCGAATTACATTCGGGGCAATTTGTAATATATTTTGTAGGTTCTTTTTGATTTCCCCTAACTGCAACTTCTATTATTTTTGGAATAATTTCTCCTCCTTTTTCTACAAATACAGTATCTCCTACTCTTATATCTAATTTTTCTATTTGATCTGCATTGTGTAGCGAAGCTCTTTTTACAATTGTTCCAGCTAATTTAACTGGCTCTAAATTAGCAACAGGTGTAATTGCTCCTGTTCTTCCAACTTGATATGAAATTGAATTTAACTGTGTTGATACTTGTTCTGATTTAAATTTATAAGCAATTGCCCATCTTGGTGCTTTTGCGGTATAACCCAATTCTTCTTGATGATATAGACTATTAACCTTTATTACAACTCCATCTGTTTCGTATGGTAAGTTATGTCTGTTTACATCCCAATAATTAATAAATTCTAAAACCTCATCCATATTTAATGCTAGCTTAGAATGAGTTGGTGCTTTAAAACCCCATTTTCTAGCAGAAATTAACCCTTCAAATTGAGATTTAAATGGTAAATTATTACCTACTATAAAGTATAATAAACATTCTAATGGTCTTTTTGCAACTTCTGCACTATCTTGTAATTTTAAACTTCCAGAAGCTGTGTTTCTAGGGTTTGAATAAGGTGTTTCTCCAATTTCTATTAAATCTTGATTCATTTTTTCGAAACCTTCAAACGGAAGTACAATTTCTCCTCTTATATCAAATCTTTCAGGATAATTTCCTTTTAAAACTAGCGGTATAGTTTTTATAGTTTTAATATTATTTGTAACATCATCTCCTTGAAAACCATCGCCACGAGTTATGGCTCTATTTAATTTGCCATCTTGATACGTAATACTAATAGAAGCCCCATCATATTTTAATTCGCAGGTATAATTAACCTCAACATTACCTAATACTTTTTGAACTCTGTTTTGCCAATCTAATAAATCTTCTTTAGAATATGAATTGTCTAAAGAATACATTCTGTAATCGTGTTTTACAGTTTCGAAATTTTTTGTAATTGCTCCACCAACCCTTTGAGTTGGAGAATTCTCATCAAAAAACTCAGGATGTTTAGATTCTAAGTCTTGTAATTCTTTTAACTTGCTGTCAAAATTAAAATCTGATATTATAGGATTGTCTAACACATAATAATTATAATTATGTGTGCTTAATTCTTCTCGAAGTTTAGTAATTAAAGAAAATGAATCCATTAAATTTTATTTTTTTGTGTTAACTATATTATCTATTTGCTGATATAAATAACCATCACCTAAAATAGCTCCTTGTTGAATAATATCAAATATAGAAGGATTTCTTTCTCCTTCATAATTCTTCTTACCTATATGAATTTCAACAAAATCTGTAAACATATTTTCGCTTAACCATTGCAAACCTTGTTTTGTTAAAAAATCTATCGAATTATCTGTAGATTTAAGCACAAAAGAATTAATTTCTGTATCGTTACATAAAAACAAAAATATATGGTTTTTAGAAAAATGTTCTAAGTGTTTTGCTTGGTTTAAAACTCCTTCCCAAATTAAATCAGAAAACACATCTAACTCTTGTTCTGCAATTTCTGGTTTATTTAATTTAATCTCGTCCCATTCTTTTTTATCTATTGTTTGTGTAGCTAAAAAGTTTGCAAACTCTTGGTGTAAAGCTTCAAATTGTTCTTTTGTTAATCTTCTATATTTCATTTAATAAGTTACGTTAATTATCCTATCACATTTAATTTGGCAAAACGTAGCAAAAGCTTTTTAATTCCGCCAACTTCAAATTTTATTTCTGCTTTTTTATCTGCACCAATGCCTTCAATGCTTAATATTTCACCTCTACCAAATCTTTCATGCGTAACAACATTACCTGGTATTAGTTTAGAGTCGAATAGATTTGTACTTATTGATAAATTGCTTGAAACTGGTTTTAATTTTCTTAATTGCGATGTTGGTTCTTCTCCATATTTCTTTGGAGGCGTTCCGTTTAATGGTTTTGCTAATCTTAATTTAGATTTATCTATATCTCCAAAAATATCGCTATCTATCATTGGTTTGTATCTATAACCTGTTTCTATCGGACTTACATATTCTATAAATTGGCTATCTATTTCTTCTATAAATCTAGATGGTTCGCTATCCATCAATTTTCCCCATCTATATCTAGATTGAGCATATGTTAAATAAACTTGGTGTTCTGCACGAGTTAAAGCTACATAAAATAATCTTCGTTCTTCTTCTAACTCGCTTCTAGTATTCATGCTCATTCCACTCGGAAAAAGGTCTTCTTCCATGCCAACTACAAACACGGTAGGAAACTCTAATCCTTTAGCTAAATGTATTGTCATTAATGCAACTCTATCATCGTCTCCAGTATCTTTATCTAAATCTGTAGCTAATGCAATATCTTCAAGAAATTCTGATAATGCACCTCTTGCACCATCTATTTCTTTTTGTCCTTCTGTAAAATCTTTAATACCATTTAGTAGTTCTTCTATATTTTCAAGTTTGGCTATACCTTCTGGAGTGCCATCTTTTTTTAAATCTTGAACTAAACCTGTTTTTCTAGAAACATGATCTGCTAAATAAAATGCATCTTGACTATTATTAATTATCTGAAAACTTTTAATCATCATTACAAAGTCTTCAAGTTTTTGTTTTGTTCCCGAATTTAGTTTTAAATCAATATTATCTATGTTTTCCATTACTTCAAACACAGAACGTTTGTAATGATTAGCTGCTACTGTAAGTTTGTCTAAAGTGCTATTGCCAATTCCTCTTGCTGGATAATTAATAATACGCATTAATGCTTCTTCGTCTTTTGGGTTAATAACTAACCTTAAATAGCATAAAACATCTTTAATTTCTTTACGTTGATAAAATGATAATCCACCATAAATTCTATACGGAATATCTCTTTTACGTAGAGCATCTTCCATAGCTCTAGATTGAGCATTGGTTCTGTAAAGAATTGCAAATTCTCCGTTTTTTTGTTGATTTTGTATACGTTGATCAAAAATTGTTGAAGCAACAAATCGACCTTCTTCACCATCTGTTAAACTTCTGTTTACTTTAATTTTTGGGCCGTCTTGATTATGTGTCCAAACAATTTTATCTAGTTTAGTTTGGTTTTTATCTATGATAGAATTTGCTGCTTCTACTATATTTTTTGTAGAACGATAGTTTTGTTCTAGTCTATACATTTGAACATTTTCGTAATCCTTCTGAAAGTTTAAAATATTATTAATATTTGCTCCTCTAAAAGCATAAATACTTTGAGCATCATCTCCAACAACACAAATATTTTGAAATCTATCTGATAAAGCTCTTATTATTAAGTATTGCGAATGATTTGTATCTTGGTACTCATCTACTAAAATATATCTAAACCTATCTTGATATTTTGCTAACACTTCTGGAAAACGATTCAATAATTCGTTTGTTTTTAAAAGTAAATCATCAAAATCCATTGCACCAGCTTTAAAACATCTTTCTACATAATTCTGATAAATTTCGCCCATTCTAGGCTTTTTACTCATTGCATCAGACTCTTGTAAATCTTGATTATTAAAGTATGCTTTAACTGTAATTAAATTGTTCTTGTATGATGATATTCTGCTATATACTTGCTTAGGTTTATATACATCTTTATCTAGTTGCATTTCTTTAATAATAGATGTAATTAATCTAACACTATCTTGTGTATCGTAAATAGAAAAGTTGCTAGGAAATCCTAATTTTTCGGCTTCTATTCTTAATATTTTAGCAAAAACTGAGTGAAAAGTTCCCATCCATAAATTTTTTGCTTCACTAGAACCAACAATTTCACAAATACGCTTTTTCATTTCGCGTGCTGCTTTATTAGTAAAAGTTAATGCTAGAATATTAAATGGGTCTACTCCATGGTTCATTAAATTAGCTATTCTAATTGTTAAAACCCTAGTTTTACCAGAACCAGCACCAGCAATAACAATCATTGGTCCGTTAATTTGTAAAACTGGAGCTTGTTGAGCTGCGTTTAATTGTTCTATGTACTTTTGCATGATAAATATATAAAGGTTCAAAAATACGGCACTTATAAGTTTATTACAATTAAAATGATAATGAATTATTAACTAAAAATTCATTTGTTAAAATTTTACAATTAATATTTAATTGTATATTCGGTTTTACAAAAACTAAATAAATGAGTAATTCTATAAATTTAAACAGAACACTAGGTCTTACTAGTGTTATTGTTATTGTAATAGCAAATATATTAGGCTCTGGGGTTTATAAAAAAGTTGCTCCAATGGCATCAGAATTAAACTCATCTGCTTGGGTTCTTGTTGCTTGGGTAGTTGGCGGAATAATTACTCTTTTTGGTGCATTATGTAATGCAGAAGTAGCTGGATTACTTGCCGATACAGGTGGAGAATACAGTTATTATAAAAAAATATATAATAAGTTTTTTGCATTTATTTATGGATGGTCTCTATTTTCTGTAATTCAAACAGCAGCTATTTCATCTTTAGCGTATGTGTTTTCTCAATCATTAAACAGTATTTTTAAGTTACCTGTTATGTTTGATTCTTTAAAAGAAATTTCAATAGCAGGTGTATTTTATCCTTTCGAAAATTTTTCTGTTAAATTTATTGCTATACTAGTTATCTGCTTATTAACTTTTATAAATACAAGAGGTATAAAATCTAGTGCTAGTTTTAGTAATATATTATTAATATTAGTAGTTTTAGGAATAGGAATAATTATAGTGTTTGGTTTAGGAAGCTCTGTTTCAAATATAAACCATGCCTTTGACAATAACAATCTAAGCAGTACAATTAGTATAAGCACTTTTTTTACCGCAATGCTTGCTGCGTTTTGGGCTTACCAAGGTTGGGCAACAGTTGGCTTTCTTGGTGGAGAAATTAAAGATGCTACCAAAAACATCCCTAAAGGAATTGCAATTGGTATTTTGGTTGTTATTTTAATTTATTTTCTTATAAATTTAACTTATTTATCATTATTGTCTATAGATTCATTAAATGAAATTAATGCCTCTGGAAATCAAATAGCAGCAGTAAAAGCAGTAGAAGTTTTTTGGGGGAAAAGTGGGTTAATCTTTATATCTATTTTAATTTTAATAACAACATTTGGTTGTACTCATGCAACAATTTTTGGAAGTTGTAGAACATATTATGCAATGGCAAAAGAAGGTATGTTTTTTTCTAAAGCTGCATATTTAAACAAACATCAAGTTCCATCTTATTCGCTAATTTTTCAGTGTATTTGGGCTTGTCTATTAGTATTATCTGGTTCTTTTGATCAACTAACAGATATGGTAATATTTGCCGTTTTTATATATTATGGAAGTACCGCTTTTGGAGTTTTTATTCTTCGCAAAAAAATGCCAGATGTTATTAGACCCTACAAAGTTTGGGGTTATCCTATTATTCCTGCAATATTTATTTTATTTTGTTTAACCTTATTTTTTAATACAATAATAACTAGACCAAGAGAAGCTGTTTTTGGTATAATATTAATGTTAACTGGTGTTCCAATGTATTGGTGGTTTAATAAAAAAAATAAAAAATAAATTTACTTTTTAAGTTAGAGCTAATATTTGTTTATTTGCCATATATAAAATACACCAAACATGGAATCTTTAAATGCTATAGAATTATTAGGTTATACAATTCCGACTCTAGTTACTGGAGGAATTGCATATTATTTTTTTAATTTACATATTAAAAACGAAGACAATAGAAGACGTTTTTTATTATTAAAAGAAAATAGAAAAGACGCTTTACCTCTTAAATTACAAGCATACGAAAGAATGGCTTTGTTTTTAGAGAGAATTAATCCTTCAAAACTATTAATTAGAGTTGTTCCTTTTAATGATGATAAGAACGATTATCAAAGCATCTTAATTCATGCTATAGAACAAGAGTTTGAACATAATCTAGCACAGCAAATATATATTTCGGAAGAATGTTGGACAGTTATTAATACTGCTAAAAGTTCTACTATTCAAATTATTCGAAGAACAAATAATAGCGAACATATTGATAGTGCAAATAAATTGCGAGAAGCAATTTTAAGCGACTTATTAAGTAACCAATCTCCTAGTTCTATTGCCATGAGTTTTCTTAAAAACGAAATATCAGATATACTTCAGTAACAAAAAAGCCTTCTTAATGGATTGCACTCAATAGTCTCTAAGCTTTTGGAAGTAATTTATTTGGGCCTCTTATTGTGACTTGTTTTTAGCATATTCATAACCTTTTGTCCACCATTCAAGCATTTTGGTTTTATCAAATATTAATGAATTTGTTGTTAAAATTGTTGGTGTAAAATATAAATTTATTTTAACATTATTTAGTTGTCCTAATTTAATTCCTAATTTAATATTTTGAGATTCTAATCTGTCCATTACAAATTCAAATAAATTAGCTAATAAAGAAAAAGCGTTTCTAGATGGCATTCTGTTTAATTGCTTTACTTCTGTTTCAAGAACTATTACATCTATTTCTGTAGCTCCTTTTCTAATTGCTTCTTCTATCGGAATCATAACTGCAAATCCGCCATCTGCATATTCGCAACCCTCTTTTTTAACTAAAGACATAAAAGGCACATAGTTGCACGAAATCCAAATCCAATCTAAAAAATCTTCGTATTCATAATCATTAATAGATTTATATTCTACCTCGTTTGTAGATAAATTAGATACTGTTACTATAATTTCTAAAGCACTTTTTTTTAACTCTAAAAATTCTTCTTGCGTTATTACGTTACCTATTAATTTTCTTAAATTTTTACTTTCTCCAAAAGTTTTAGACTTTCTCAAAAAATTTTTTAAAACATTAAAATGGTTTATACTAATATTATCTATTCCGTGCTTTTTTTTAATTGTAAACGGACAATTACTAAAAATACTATTTTGAGTTACAGACGTATAAACATCTTTAATTTTATCTATTTTATTTAACGCTAAATGAAAAATTAGTAGTGACCCAGTAGATGTGCCAAGAAACAAATCGTATTTTTTATTAGAATCGTTTATTAAAAATTGTGCAACTCCTCCAGCAAATGCTCCTTTACTTCCTCCTCCAGATATAACTAATGCTTTCATGAAATTATTTAATTAAGTAATCTTTGTAATTGTAATTGTTCGTTTTCTGGTAAATTAGGCATAAGTTCTATAAAATAATCTTTATAAACTTTATTTTGTATTAAACTTCTAATTGTATCTCTTGCATATTTAACAAATTGCCATTTATAATGTACAGTAGCATTAACAAGGTTTTTAAGTGCGTTTGTATCCTTAGAGTTTATATATAATAGATTTTTTAGAGCATTTTGCCTTACAATGCTTTCAAAATTTGAGGTCGAATAATTTAATAACTCATCGTAATAAAATTGTTTCTGATCTACTTTATAATTTGAGGTTATTAAAGCTAATGTTAACCAAATAATTCTAAGGTTTTTATCGTTAAATCCAACCCATTGACTTGATTTATCAAGATATTCTGATTGATTTTCTGGAAACAATTTCCATAAAGAACTTAAAGCAATTTCTTTTGTTAAATACGACTCATCATCTAATAAAGTCTCGAAATCTGCTTTAAACGCTAAAGGTATTTCTGTTGTACTTCTTGCAATTTCTTGTCTTACTTGAATATTATTAGTTAATAACGCTTTTCTAAGTAATACTTCTTTATCTATAAAAGCAACATCTGATAATTGAAATACAACTTCTTGTTTAATAGGATAAAATAAATCTGACTCTAAAACCCTCAAAAGCCTATCTTTTTTATTTTGAAAAGGAATTTCTTGCAAGCTAATTATTTCGAAATATTGATTTATAAAATTATTTTTTTTAAGAATATTTAAAGCCTCTGTAGTTTCGAACGAAGCTTTTTCGAGCCAGTTTCTACTAAATTTATTTGTATCAAAATCTGATACTTTATTTATTTCTAATAAAAAATCGTTTGTGTTAACATTTAAAAATGAATGCTTCTTTAAATAACTATTTACTGCTTTATTAAAATTATTATGTCCTATATTTTCTCTTAAATAATGTAATGCCCAAGCACCTTTTTGATAAAAAGTAAGAGAACTAGCTTTTTCATTCAATAACGGAATTGTATCTGTTTTTGAGGCTTGAATTAACCTTTCTGCCATTTGGTACAACTCCCAATTAAAGTAATCTTCTCCAAAGATTTCTTTTTCTGCTAAAAGAGCATAATATGTTGCAAAACCTTCTTGCAACCAATGGTGGTTACTTGATTTTGCAGTAACCAAATTACCAAACCATTGATGTGCCAATTCGTGAGCGTTTACATTTATATATGTTTTATCGTTAAATGCAATTTTATCTACTACAAAATCTTGAGAAAAAACAGTAGAGGTTGTGTTTTCCATTCCAGAATATAAAAAATCTTTTACTGGAACTTGTCTATAAATTTGCCATGGATATTTTATACCTGTTTCTAATTCTAAAAAATTAAAAATTTTGCTTGTGTATTTATAAGTGCTTTCAAATTTATTAGAATCGTTTTTAGATAAATAGTATTCTAATTTTGTGCCTGTTTTTGTAGTTTCAGATTTTTTAACATAATTACCAATTGCAATCATTACAAGATAAGAACTCATTGGTTTCTTCATGCTATATGTCCAATATTTTAAAGAATCTTTTTCTTTGATTACAGAATTTATTCCGTTAGATATAACAGTATAATCTTTATTAAAAACAACGGTTGTATTAAAGACAATCTTTTCGTTTACATCATCAAAGCTTGGCAACCAATGACTTGTATATTTACCTTGACCTTGTGTCCATATTTGCATATCATTATCAAAAGTATTAAAGTACATGGTTTGCTTTGGAGTTGCTATATACGTTAACGTTAATTTATTTTTTCCTTTTTTAAAACCTTCAAAAAGTAAAAGGTTTTTAGTGGATACTCTAAATTTTACTTTTTTACCATTGATTAAAACCTTCTCAAAATGCATATTAATTGCATCAATTTTAATAGTATCTACTTTAGAAAATACTTTAAACTCATAAACTAAATTACCTTGAACGCTTTTTTTATTAAAGTTCGGATAAATTGTAGCGTTCAATTTAATAAAATCAACATTAGGTCCTTGTTGAGCAAATACAACAGATGTTATTAATAAAAAAAGAATCCTCATAAATGTAAGTATATTAACAAATATACATATAGAATGTTGCATGTAAAAATCATTACAATTTTTAATTTTTCAAATTAAAAACTATCTTCGCTTTATGCAAAATAATTTGTTACAAACTCCCATAGAATATTTAAAAGGTGTTGGTCCTTCTCGAGGAGATTTACTTCGAAAAGAACTTAGTATTAACAATTATTCAGATTTGCTTAATTTTTTTCCAAATAGATATATAGATAGAACTCGTTACTATAAAATTAATGAATTACAAGTAGTAAATACCGAAATTCAAATAGTAGGTAAAATAATTCATATTAAAACAGTTGAACAAAAAAGAGGCAAAAGACTTGTTGCAACTTTTATAGACGAAACTGGTCAAATGGAACTCGTTTGGTTTCAAGGTCATAAGTGGATTAGAGAAAGTTTAAAGCTAAATATACCAATTGTAATTTTTGGTAAAGTGGCAGCGTTTGGCAGCGTTTTTAATATGGCACATCCAGAAATAGAAAACTTAGACGAACACAAAGAAAGTTTAAGATCGGCAATGCAACCTGTTTATCCTTCAACCGAAAAATTAACTCAAAAAGGTATATCTAACAAAACTGTTTCTAAATTAATGCAACAAATTTTTATAGAAACACAAGCTCGTTTTTTAGAAACATTACCAGAATATTTATTAAAAGAGTTAAAATTAATTTCTAAAAATGCAGCATTATTTAATATTCATTTTCCTAAAAGTCAAGAGTTATTAGTTCATGCTCAAAACAGATTAAAATTTGAGGAATTATTTTATATTCAATTACAGCTTATAACTAAAAACCTAATTAGGAAACATAAAATAAAAGGGCATCCGTTTACAAAAGTTGGCGATTATTTTACTAAATTTTACACGCATTATTTACCGTTTGAATTAACAAATGCTCAAAAAAAAGTATTAAAAGAAATTAGAAACGATTTAGGCAGTAATGCCCAAATGAATAGACTCTTACAAGGAGATGTTGGTTCTGGTAAAACCATAGTTGCATTAATGAGCATGCTTTTAGCATTAGATAATGGTTTTCAAAGTTGCATTATGGCTCCAACCGAAATATTAGCAATACAACACTATAACGGAATTTATGAGATAGCAAAAAACTTAGGTTTAAACATAAAACTGCTTACCGGTTCTACAAAAACTGCAGAAAGAAGAAAAATTCACGAAGAATTAGAAAATGGAAGTTTACAAATTATAGTTGGCACTCATGCTTTACTAGAAGATAAAGTAATTTTTAAAAACTTAGGTTTAGCCGTAATAGATGAACAACATAGATTTGGAGTAGAGCAACGTTCTAAATTATGGAAAAAAAATAGTATTCCGCCTCATATTCTTGTAATGACAGCAACGCCAATACCGAGAACTTTAGCAATGAGTTTATATGGAGATTTAGACATTTCTGTAATAGACGAATTACCACCTGGTAGAAAACCAATTCAAACGGTTCATCGATTTGATAGTAACAGACTTAAAGTTTGGAAATTTTTGAAAGACGAAATTGCAAAAGACAGACAAGTTTATATAGTATATCCGTTAATTCAAGAAAGCGAAACAATGGATTATAAAGATTTAATGGATGGTTACGAAAGTATTTCTAGAGATTTTCCGTTACCACAATACAGTATTTCTATCGTTCATGGGAAAATGAAATCTGCCGACAAAGAAGTAGAAATGAAACGTTTTATTGATGGCAAAACCAACATAATGGTTGCAACAACCGTTATAGAAGTTGGTGTTAACGTACAAAATGCAAGTGTTATGGTAATAGAAAGTGCCGAAAGATTTGGCTTGTCGCAATTGCACCAATTAAGAGGAAGAGTTGGTCGTGGTGCAAATCAAAGCTATTGTATTTTAATGACTAGTTATAAACTTAGCAACGATAGTAAAACTAGAATAGAAACCATGTGTAAAACAAACGATGGTTTTGAAATTGCCGAAGTAGATTTACGATTAAGAGGTCCTGGAGATATTCTTGGAACACAACAAAGTGGTGTTTTAAATTTACAAATTGCAGATATAATAAGAGATAAAGAAATTTTACAAGTTGCACGAAAAGAAGCTATAAAACTATTAAAAAAAGACTCATTAATGCAACTAGAAGAACATCAAACATTAAGAAGTGTTTTTATAGAAATGAGTAAAAAGAAAAATATTTGGAATTATATAAGTTAAAAACACGTAGAAGAATTAATACATTAATCTTTAATAATAAAACTGCTATTTTTAAATTGCCTCTTAATCTAATAATAACTAACTTTGTTACCTTATAAATTATAATAAATAATGCGTATATCATACAATTGGTTAAGACAATTTATCAAAATAGATTGGACATCAGAAGAAACAGCAAACTTACTTACAGATTTAGGTTTAGAAGTAGAAATTGTAGAAAAGTTTCAATCAATAAAAGGCGGATTAGAAGGTGTTGTTGTTGGAGAAGTTTTAACATGTGAGAAACACCCTGATGCAGATAAATTAAAAATTACAACAGTAGATTTGGGCCATGGAACACCATTACAAATTGTATGTGGAGCTCCAAATGTAGCTGTTGGTCAAAAAGTACCTGTTGCAACTATTGGAACTGTACTTTTTGATAAAAATGGTAACAGTTTTGTAATTAAAAAAGGGAAAATAAGAGGTAAAGAAAGTCACGGTATGATTTGTGCCGAAGATGAACTTGGACTAGGAGAAAACCATGATGGAATAATGATACTAGAAGCTTCTTTACAAGCTGGCACATTATTATCTGAAGTTATTGAGATAGAAAATGATGAGATTTTCGAGATTGGTTTAACCCCAAACCGTGCAGATGCTATGTCTCATTGGGGAGTTGCAAGAGATTTAAAAGCAGGTTTATTACATAAAAACATTAATTCAGAACTAATAACTCCATCTGTAAGTAATTTTAGAGTAGATAGACGTACATTAAAAATAGATGTAGATGTTCTAGATTCTAAGCTAGCACCAAGATATTGTGGTGTAACTATATCTGGAATTACAGTAAAACCATCGCCAATTTGGTTGCAAAATAGACTAAAAGCAATTGGATTAACACCAAAAAACAATATTGTAGATGCTACAAATTATGTATTGCACGAAATAGGGCAACCATTACACGCTTTTGATGCTTCTAAAATAAACGGAAAAATAATTGTAAAAACACTTCCTACAGGAACTAAATTTAGAACACTTGATGATGTAGAAAGAACTTTACACGAAGAAGATTTAATGATTTGTGATGAAAAAGGTCCGCTTTGTATTGCAGGAGTTTTTGGAGGTAAAAATTCAGGAGTTTCAGAGAATACAAGTAACATTTTTTTAGAAAGTGCTTACTTTAATCCAGTTTCTATTCGTAAAACAGCAAAAAGACATGCATTAAGTACAGATGCTTCATTTAGATTTGAAAGAGGAATTGACCCAGCTATTACAGATTATGCTTTAAAAAGAGCAGCATTATTAATTAGAGAAATAGCCGGTGGTGAAATTACATCTGATGTAGTTGATATTTACCCAAAAAAGATAGAGGACTTTAGTTTATTTTTAAACTTTAATAATGTTAATAAAATAATAGGTCAAGAAATCCCGAAAGAAACTATTAAAAAAATTCTAGCTTCTTTAGAGATAAAAATAAATAGTGTTTCAGAAAGTGGATTAGGCTTAATTATCCCTGCTTTTAGAGTAGATGTTCAAAGAGAAATAGATGTTGTAGAAGAGATTTTAAGAGTTTATGGATATAATAACATTGATTTTTCTAAAAAAATAAATGCTTCTATTTCTAATTCAAGTAGAACAGAAGATTATAAGATTCAAAACATAATTGCTAATCAGTTAAACTCGCTAGGTTATAACGAAATGATGGCAAATTCATTAACTACTCCAAATTATATAAAATTATCAGAAAGCCTTAAAGAAGAATTTAACGTGTTAATGTTAAACCCGTTAAGTAACGATTTATCTGCAATGAGACAATCTTTATTGTTTTCTGGTTTAGAAGCAATTTCTTATAATATTAATAGAAGAAACACAGATTTAAAATTGTTTGAATATGGTAAAACGTATCATAAACAACCATCTGGTTATGTAGAAACCAAACATTTGGCTTTGTTTTTAACAGGAAACAAGCAAAAAGATACTTGGACAAACCCTTCAACTCCAACCAATTTTTTTATTTTTAAAGGAGTTATTTCGAGTGTTTTTGAAAGATTAGGATTTGCAAAAACTCAGAATAAACCTGTAGAATTAGATGTGTTTGCTGAAGGAATTTCTATTGTAAACGGAAACGATATTTTAGTTGAATTTGGAACGGTTAATAAATCTATTTTGAAACATTTTGATATTAAACAAGAAGTTTTTTATGCTGATTTTAATTGGGGATTAATTATTAAACTAATTTCTAATAAAATTAAATTTCAAGAAATACCTAAATATCCAGAAGTTAATAGAGACTTATCTTTATTAATTGATAAAGATATAACCTTTGATACTATTTATACAATAGCAAAACAAACCGAAAATAATTTACTTAAAAATATTAATTTATTTGATGTTTATACTGGCAAAAATTTACCCGAAGGTAAAAAATCTTATGCTGTGAGTTTCACTATTCAGGACGATACAAAAACCTTAACCGATGTTCAAATAGATAAGATTATGAGCAAATTACAAAAAAATTTCGAAATAGAACTTGGAGCAAGCTTGAGATAATTTTTCTCCTCTATAAAAAACATGAAACCTCGATTCTAAATTTAGAATCGAGGTTTTTTGCTTTATTCAAATAGATTTATTGTGCCGTTAGGCACTAAATATAGGTAGAATTAATATTCAAAATGAATTTTTGCGTGCCGTAGGTACGCCACTTTGTTATATAAATCTATTGCTCTCGCAATAATCTACGGCACTCTGATAAATCACAAATTGAAATACTACCGATATTTAGTGCCTAACGGTACAATTGGAGATTTTTAACCCCAAAGTATTCTTTAAAAAACTAGACGGAAATCACGTTTTTCTCTACAAAAAAGCCCCACATTTCTGCGGGGCTTTCAATATTTAAAAAATCAAGAAATTATTTTTTCTTCTCGGCTTTTTCCATTTTAGCTTTAAGACCTGCAAGAATATCATTTGCATCACCTAAAGTTGCAGCTGGTACATTGTTAGCAACAGATTCAGCAACAGTTTTCACCGCTTTCTCTTCTTCTTCTCTAAAAACTGCTGTATGAGATGCAACTACTCTTTTAAATTCTTTATTGAATTCAATAACTTTAAAGTCTACAGCTTCACCTTTTTTCAATTTTTTACCATCTTCTTTTTCTAAATAACGCGTTGGAATAAAAGCAACAACATCATCTCCAAAGTCTACAGTAGCACCTTTGTCTACTATCTCAGAAATTGTTCCGTTATGAACAGTACCTACTGCAAAAGTAACTTCATGTTTATCCCAAGGGTTTTCTGTAGTTTGCTTGTGTCCTAAAGATAATTTACGACCATCAACATCTAATTCAAGAACAACAACTTCTAACACTTCGCTAGCATTGACGAATTCTGATGGATGTTTGATTTTTTTAGTCCAAGATAAATCTGATATATAAATTAAACCATCAACACCTTCTTCTAATTCTACAAAGATACCAAAGTTAGTAAAGTTTCTAACAATACCTTTATGTCTTGAACCTACTGGGTATTTAGATGTAATATCTGTCCAAGGATCTTGAGATAATTGTTTAATACCTAGCGACATCTTTCTATCATCTCTATCTAAAGTTAAAACAATAGCTTCAACTTCGTCTCCAATTTTCATAAAATCTTGAGCAGAACGTAAATGAGTAGACCACGACATTTCAGAAACGTGAATTAAACCTTCAACACCTTCTGCAACTTCAACAAATGCACCGTAATCTGCAATAACAACTACTTTGCCTTTTATTTTATCTCCAATAGCTAATTTAGCATCTAAAGCATCCCAAGGATGAGCGTTTAATTGTTTTAAACCTAATTGAATTCTTGTTTTCTCATCATCGAAATCAAGGATTACAACATTTAATTTTTGGTCTAATTCTAGAACTTCGCTTGGGTGATTAATTCTAGACCAAGATAAGTCTGTAATATGGATTAATCCATCTACACCACCTAAGTCAATAAACACACCATAAGAAGTAATGTTTTTAACAACACCTTCTAATACTTGTCCTTTTTCTAATTGACCAATAATTTCTTTTTTCTGGATTTCAATATCCGCTTCAATAAGAGCTTTATGAGAAACTACCACGTTTTTAAACTCATGGTTAATTTTTACAACTTTAAACTCCATCATTTTGTTAACATATTGATCGTAATCTCTAATTGGTTTAACATCAATTTGAGAACCTGGTAGGAATGCTTCGATACCAAATACATCTACAATCATACCACCTTTAGTTCTACATTTAACAAAACCATTAACGATTTCTCCAGTTTCATTAGCAGATATAACTCTATCCCAAGCTTTGATTACTCTTGCTTTTCTGTGAGATAAAACTAATTGACCTGTTCTGTCTTCACGGATATCGATTAATACTTCTACTTTGTCACCTTCTTTTAAACCTGGGTTATAACGAAATTCGTTTAATGAAATTACACCTTCCGATTTTGCGTTAATATCTACAATAGCATCTCTGTCTGTAATACGAACAACAGTTCCCATTACTACTTCGTCGTTATCTGTAGAGATAAAAGTTTTGGTAATTAACTCTTCAAATTCTATTAAGTTTTTTTCGTTAACAACATCAATGCCTTCTGCATAATTATGCCAGTCAAAATTCTCTAAAAACTCTTTTTGATCTTTTGTTATTTCAGCCATGCTGATTAAAAATTTGTATTCTGTGTCTATTTGAGTTTCTTTATGCAAATAACAAACTACAGAAGTGTTTAAAATAAATTTGTAACCCTTACGGAAACTCTTCTTCGCCAAAAGGTGTGCAAAATTACAACTCTTTTTTAAATAAACAAAACATTATTTAACCTAAATTAAACCCTATAAATTAGTGCTTTACAATATAATAGTCCTTTTTAAAACATTAAACCCGATAAATATTTTATATTTATCGGGTTTAATGTTTTATGCTATTTCTTTATAGACTCAAAATATAACTTTGATTTGCTTTTATCTTTAACTTAAACTTTCCAACTCCGTTTATTACAACAAGTTTTGTAAAGTAGCTGTTGTATAATTTATCTTTTAAAATATATACGCCATCTTTTAATTTTAATTGAGAAATGTTGTCTGATGGAATTATTACTTCGCATGTAAAAGTTTTAACTTTATCAAAATTAGATATTACTACTACTCTATCGTTATCTTTCCATCTTGTAAATGAAAATAATTTTGAATTGTAACCTAATTTCTGATTTAAATTATAATCATGCAAATTATAGAAATCTCCCATTAAAGCATTACTACTTATAGAATAATTAAGTAATCTTTTATAAAAATTTCTTAAACTTTTTTGTTCTTTATTAAGTAAAGCACCGTCAAACTTACCTCCGTTCATCCATTTTTGATGGTTTGGAACGCCAACATAATCAAAGATTGATGTTCTTGTAGGTTTGCCAAATCCGCCAGCTATAAAACCATCTTCTCCTACTTCTTGTCCAAAATATATCATGGTTGGAGATGAACTAATTGTTGTAGAAACTACCATTAATGGTTTGCTATTTTCTGTATTTCCAGCAAATTCTTTACTTGCAACTCTTTGCTCATCATGGTTTTCTAAAAAATGTAACATATGATGTTCTATGTCTTTAAGGTCGCTTTGAATCACCGCTAGATTTTTAGTTTGCCCTTTTTCTTTAACAATGTTTTTTAATGTATCGTATAATTGAACCTTATCATATAAATAATCCATTTTACCTAGTTTAATATAATTTCTATATTCTTTTGGGTTATAGATTTCTGCTAATAAAAAGGCATTTGGATTTTTATTTTTGATAGACGAATTCATATAACTCCAAAACTCAACTGGAACCATTTCTGCCATATCGTATCTAAAACCATCAACACCTTTATCTATCCAATAAAGAGCAATGTCTCTAAATTTCATCCATGAGTTTGGAACTTTTTTATTTTTCCAGAAGTCAAAATGTAATTGATGACCTTTTAAGTTAAAACCATCTGGTAATGATTCGAAGTCTTTTGCTCCATCTGGTTTAACACCATAATTAATTTTTACAGTTTCGTACCAATCGTTACTCTCTGGTTTTACTTTTCTTGAACCATTGCCTGTCCATTTTGCAGGAATTTCTTTAAATTTACCATCAATTAATGGGTGTTTTTCTCCATTTAATGGTTTGTAATTTGCATCGGTTGGAACTTCAAATTTAGAATTAGGTATATAATAAAAGTTATTGTCTTTTTTATATTCTACAGTTGTATCATCGTTAGTGCCAAAATCTACTACACCTTTTGGGTTTGTTTTACCAACATATTTTCTTGCAATATGATTTGGCAAAATATCTATAATTACTTTCAATCCGTTATTATGAGATCTCTGTATTAATGCTTCGAATTCTTGTAACCTTTTAGATGGATCTGTAGCAAGATCTGGATTTACATTATAATAATCTTTAACAGCATAAGGAGACCCAGCTCTACCTTTAACAACATCTGGATCATCGTTGTCTATTCCATATTTAGTATAATTATTAACCAAAGCATGATGTGGAACTCCAGTATACCAAATATGAGTTACACCTAAATCTTTAATTTCTTTTAAAGCTTTATCTGTAAAATCGTTAAACTTTCCTACTCCGTTTTCATCAATAGTTCCCCAAGGTTTATTTGTTTGATTTTTATTGCCAAATAGCCTTGTAAAAACCTGATAAACTACAATTTTATTTTTATAAACAGAATCTGTATCGTTTGTAGAAGCTTGTTTATTAACTTGATTACACGAAACTAATGCTATGATAAATAAACAAAATGCAAAAGCTACGTTTTTAAAATTCATGTAAATCTCTATTGATTACCAAGAATTATTGGCATTCCGCTTTTACCAGAACCAATAATTATTACTTTAGCATTTTGCGATTTAGAAATTTCTATTGTAGCCTCTATACCTTTTTCTTGCAAAATCTTATCTGTTAAAGAAGCACTTAAAATTTCGTTAGCTCTAGCTTTACCTTCTGCTTCTATTTTTTGTCTTTCTGCTTCTTTTTTAGCTTTTTGCAATCTAAATTCGTATTCTAAACTTTCTTGTTCTTGCTTAAGTTTCGTTTCTATTGCAATTTTAATTGTACTTGGTAATGTTACATCTCTAACTAATATTTCGTTAAGCTGAATAAATTGCTTATTTAATATTTTTTTAGTTTCTGTATATATTTCATCTTGAATAGCATCTCTTTTTGTAGAATATAATTGTTCTGGGGTATATCTGCCAACTACGCTTCTTGCCGCAGAACGAATTGCTGGACGAATTACTCTAGTTATGTATTCTTCTCCTTTTTCTTGATGAAGTTTTGCCACGTTTTCGTATTGAGGCTGAAACCAAGCTGTTGCATCTAATTTTATCTCTAATCCGTTAGAAGATAATACTTGCATTTGTTCTGAAAATTCTTGTTGACGAACTTCATAAATAAAAACTTCATTCCATGGAGCTACAATTTGAAAACCTTCGCTTAAAGGAGCTTCATCTGTAACAACTCCTCCGTCAAATGTTTTATACAAAACACCTACTTCTCCAGAGCCAATAGTTACAGTAGATTTAGCTAAAAATATTATTAAAATAATTGCACCAATAGCTATTGGTATAATTCTAGGGTTAAATTCTTTGTTCATTTTGTTTAAGTTATCGAAATTAAATTTATTCATTTTATTTTATTATTTCTTGTTGAGGAGTATTTGAACGTATTTCTGTATGGCGTATTTCTCCTCCTGATGTGCCAACAAAAGCTCCTATAATTACATTTATTAAAGCTACTAATACTGTTATTGATATAACTAACATTGCTTTTTTATGAGATTTTTTTATTAAAACTAAAGCTGCAATTGCCAAAATACCCATTAACCTTGAAAGCCAAATAAATTTTTCTGCTAATTCTTCATGTTCATGAATTACATCATGAGAAACACCTAATTTTTCTACTATTTCTTCGGCACCTTCGCCAGTCATCATAGTTGGTATTGCCATTAAAGAGGATATTAAAAGTACAACTAATGCCGTTTGAATTATAGTTGTATTCTTTTTAACCATTCCGAAAACAATTATACCAAACCCAAAAAGGGTTCCAATTAAAGGAAAATGATTAAAAATTAAATGCAAATGAGCTTCGTTCATAAAAAATTAAATTTTGTTTGAACCGCTAAGTTACAACAATCCGTTATACTTTCTTATAAACCATCCTAATGTTAATGTTAGAACAATTAGTATTAACAAAAATACCCAGTCTATTAGAGGTTTTTTATTTACAATTTCTTTCTGAATTGGCTTATAATCTTCGTTATCAATCAAATATTTAATTAATTTATCTATTTGATTTGGCATAGAAATAAAACCATTTGTTTGATTTGCTAATTGACTTAGCTTTTTATAATCTGGATTTACAAATTGCTTTTCTATATCAAAATCCAATACTTCAAAACTACCCAAGTAAGATGTGTTCGAATTATTTTCTTTAACAGTAAACATATAATTACCTGTTTCTATACCGTTAAAATTAGCTTTATAATAGTTGTTAGACTTAAGCATGTCGAAAGTTTTTGAAACCTTTGTTGATTTATTGGTTACTTTAATAGAAAGATTTGCATTTTGGTCAAACTCATAATTTTTATTAAAAAACTGTGCATTAATTTCGATGTTATCGCCTGAATTGTAGAAATTTTCATGGTTAACAACTAAATTTTTCTTTTTGTCTTTAGAAGCAAGAAACTGAATTGTTTTATCTATAAAAATATCAAATTTTTCGAAAGATTGATTATCTATATTAGATTGAAGTCGCCATTTCCAGATGTCTTCTCCAAATAAAAAAGCATCTCTTTTATTTAAAGTTTCACTATACGAAAGTAACGGAGAATCTAACACCAAATTTCCAACTTTTGCATTCAACAAAATTTCTACATTAGTTATAGGAGTTATTGTTCCGTATAGGTTTTGCAATGGTGGGAATTTCTCAAATCCAAAATTATCTATAGCAAAAATATTAAATTGATTATTATAACTTGAAAGATAATCTTCTGGTCTAGAACTCATTTTAAAGTTAAAAATTTCTTGATTTGCATTTAAAAACTCGAAATTTGTGTTTTTACCAGTTATTATAAATAAATTTATTTTTGCCAACTTATTTGCATCAAAAACCGGTTTAAACTCATGAGTTGGTTGGTATAATATTAATACATTATAATTATTAATATCTTTTACTTCTATAGGCTTTAATATAGTAACTTTTCGTTGGTTATTAGTTTCTATAGCTCTTTTTAAAGCTCCTAAATCTGGATGATTTATTGATGAAATTATTGCAATTTCTGATTTTTGATCTATAACTTCTACAGCAAAATTCTTGTTGTTATTATAAGTATTCTTTTCTTTTTCTGATGATGATATTGTTGCTTTAAAAACTTGTAATCCAACTTTATCGGCTGGTAATAAAACCTCTATAATTTCAGAATTTTTATTTTTAGAAAAAAAAATGCTTTTTTTAAATACAACTAAATTATTAGTAGAAATGGTGAAATTTGCCGTTATAGTTTTAGAACCATTATAGTTTACAAAAACCTCTACAGGAAATTTATTTTTTAAAAATGCATATTTATTAACGTTAATAGTGTTAATTTTTAAATCTAAAACTGTAGTTGTGTCACCAATTACTACTGGAAAAATTTTGTTAGAATCTGGAAAAGTAAAAACATAATCAGAACCTTGTGTTTGGTTTCCATCAGAAACAATTATTGATGGATAAGATTGGTTTTTATATGTGTGTTTTAAATGCTTAGCTACTTTATCAATATTGGTTTGTGTACCATTAAACCCAAACGAGTCTTGCTTTTCTATATCTGAAGAAAAAGCATACGTTTCCATTTCGAATTTATTTAAAAGCTCTTTGTTTTGTTTTAATTTTGAGTAAACATCTAAAACCGTTTGCGATGCTTTTAAGTCATTAATAGAACTAGAGTTGTCTATTAAAATAGGTAAAGGTTTTTTTTGAGTAACTAAATAAACTTTTTTTATAGTTGGGTTTATTAATAAAATTAATAGTCCTAAAACACTTAAAAAACGTAATAAAGCCAAAAACATAACTAATTTGGTTTTGCTTTTGGCTTTATAAAAATATTGGTAGTACGACAATAATCCAGCAAATAATACTGAAAGTATAATTAATAAAATGGTAGTTATTGTCATATTTTGCTTTAGCTTGGGTTAACTAATTATGTTAACATTCCGCCGTCAACATTCAAAACCTGACCTGTAATATAGGCACTCATTTCTGAAGCTAAAAATAAACAAGCGTTTGCAACATCTTCTGTAGTTCCTCCACGTTTTAACGGGATAGAATTTCTCCAACCTTGCACTACATCTTCATTTAATTTTGCAGTCATTTCTGTTTCAATAAACCCTGGAGCAATTGCATTACAACGAATGTTTCTTGAACCTAATTCTAATGCAACAGATTTTGTAAATCCAATTACGCCAGCTTTAGATGCCGCATAATTAGTTTGACCAGCATTACCTTTAACACCAACAACAGAGCTCATATTAATAATAGATCCTGCTCTGTTTTTTAACATTACCCGTTGTACTGCTTTTGTCATGTTAAAAACAGATTTTAAATTAACCTCAATAACCTTATCAAAATCATCTTCAGAAATACGCATTAATAAATTATCTTTAGTAATTCCGGCGTTATTTATTAAAATATCTACCGTGCCAAATTCTGCTATTACATTGTCTACTAAAGTTTGAGCTTCGTTAAAATCTGCTGCATTAGATTGATATCCTTTGGCTTTTATTCCTAATTTATTTAATTCGCTTTCTAAAACCATTGCAGATTCTACAGAAGAACTATATGTAAAAGCTACATTTGCTCCATGTTTTGCAAAAACTTCTGCAATACCTCTGCCAATGCCTCTACTAGCTCCTGTTATTATGGCTACTTTTCCTTCTAATAATTTCATTTTATAAAAGTTTAACTTGATTGTTTATTGAAAGTTCAAATATAGAATAATTTATACTTAATAACCGAAAATAGACTACAAGAAGTTAAGATATTTTAAATAATTAACCCAGAAAAAGATTTGGTTTTTTATATTTAAACGAAGTATATTTACAACCATTAATAATAATAATGGAGAAGTTGTATTTACGACTTGAATCCGCCTTTAAATTAGATTAATATGAAATACAGAGTAGCTACTTCGTCATTAAATCTCAGAGATTTTCCGTCGGCGAATGATAATTCTACAATTTTAATAAAAATTCCCTTTAGACATACCGTTAAATTAATTGAGAAAACAACATCCGATTGGTGGAAAGTGAAGCTTTTGAACACCGATAAAGAAGGATTTGTCATTTCTAAAGATATTGAAAGTGTTGATGAGACAACAGATAAAATTTCAGATATCGAAGTGCCAAATTTTGAACCAGGTTTAAAAGGAACTTTAAATAACAAAGAAGATACGTATAAGCCGCTTGCCAATCCTTCGATTCCTTTTCGAGATTTAACTAGTGTAGAGACAAAACTAACCTCACTTAAAAAAATAATCGATACGTTGGATGTTGAAAAAAGCTTCCGGTATCAGAAAGACGAATTTGATACGTATTGCAATATTTACACTTTTGATTATTGTTTTTTTGCAAAGGTGTATATCCCCAGATTAAGATGGACCGATAAAGCCATCGCAGCAATTGAAAAAGGAAATGAAGTGCCTTTAGTTTTTGAAGATACAGTACGGCCTTTTTATTCGAACTATATCTACGATTGGTTTGAACAATCCTCAGCTGTATTTGGATGGGAAAAAACAAATGATGTTGATGTACTTCAAAACAAGGTAAATGAGAACGGTGGAGTAGGAATCATCTGCGCCAAAAGGTTTATATTACATAAATCGGGACATGTTGTTGTGGTCGTGCCAGAAACCGAAACTGAGAAAGCGTTTAGAATCGATGGAAAAGTCATTTATCCGCTACAGTCCCAAGCAGGAATGAATAATTATAATTATTTTTCAGAAATCAGAGCAGATTGGTGGGACAACAAAGATCCTGAAAAAGGATATTCTTCAGCTATTTTTTACTATCACGATTAAAGATAAAGTGTCGACAAAAAAAAGACTTCTTCAGGCGCAATGCTTAAGAAGTCTTTAATTATATATGCGAATCAAGGGTTGGAATGCCATATATTGTGCCGTTAGGCACTACATATCGGTAGAATTTGAATTTAAAATTCGTTAGTGCCGTAGTACGCAATTTTGCTTGTTTTGTTGCGTACCTACGGCACGTTAAATCCGTTTCGATTTGTTTCTCTACCGATATGTAGTGCCTAACGGCACATTTCAACCCTTGATTCGTATTATATAGAATACTTTAGAAAAGACGTAATTACATTTATAGTATTACAATGTTTTTTTAATTAATAAAGAACTACAAAAACCATTTTCGTAATAAGTATTGTGCAAACTAGAATATATTTGATTGTAAATTGCTATAGGATCATTCGACTCTATTTTAATAGCCAATATATTTTCTAAAAGAGAAATAAGGTTTGCTGGAACAACCGTTTCTCTGCCGTGTATAATAGATTCGTAAACAAAATTATTCCATTCTAAATTGCAAATAGGGTTTTCAATTTCGCTTAATATGGCATGATCCATAATAAAAATTAAAAAATTTAAAACTTCTTTTAGATGTTTTTCGTTAAAATAATCAAATATTCGAAACTCAATACCGTGATTTTTGTGCTTGTGAAAATTTATGTCAAGCCCAATTTTATTAATTTTTTTATAATCTGATATTTCAGAATAACGATTCACCCACCACAACGGATTATCATGCATTGGATGAGCATTGAAATCTATTTGCACTATTTTTCCAGTTTTCATCACATTAGTATCGTAAGTGCCAATACCGATGTATCTAGACATGGCACATCGTTGTGATGCCTTGGTTAAGTTCACACTACTGTCATTATGGGATAAATAGTCAGAGGACCCAAACTTAATCATAAATAACGGACTCAGCCATTGAAATAACCGAATAGTGAGCTGATGTTTTTTTATAAAATCTATTTTGTCTTTAATTTCACCTTTCGTGTTTAACTCTGTTGGAATGGTTAAATTAAAATGATAGGTCATGTTGTTGAAAACAGAATAATTGTCATTGTTGGAAACAAATATGGCAAAAGGATGATTTTCTGTACAGATTTTTATGTTACCAAATTGCGAAAATATATTTTCTTTTTCAAACAAATTTTGCAAGTTGACTGTAAATTCTTGCTTAATGTTTGACAGCTCTTTAATTACCGTATCAACATCTTTTTTATAGAAATCTTGCGTTACAAATTCAATTGTATCACCATCAAAAATAAATTTTTTTTGATGTTCGTCAATAAAATAGCTATTGTGTTTTTGTAATTTTTCGAGTATGCTTTCGCCAATGTACTCTGGGTTAGGTTCTTTGTCTACTACATCTAAAGTTTTATGCTGATTGTTTACATCTGTTTTTGTAAACGAATGAGAATTCATTAAAACCGGCAGATAGTAATCTTTATCAGTTAATATTTTTTGTAACGAATTTTTGAATACGTTCTCTTTGTAATTCTTAAAATGGTTTACGCTATACTTTTCACGAATTCCGTTTGTTAAAAAGAAATTTTTGTCAACCGTACGCTGATTGTCAAACTCCAAGTAACATTCATTTTCGATACCTATACCCCAATAAAAATCATTTGATTGATATTGATTCATATATTCTTTATGCTTATCTAATACCTCAATTTCAAAACTAACGTCATTCATGTTTTGATCTGTCATAAACTTATTTCTCCTTCTTTTTATAAAATGTTAATATAGGGTAACTGCTTTGCAGGGTAGTAATGCTTGAG
>Ga0335396_10000281_pt1 | contig 69001 bp, 48 predicted proteins | sample FRY02_FD_205743 | JGI IMG/M metagenome (GOLD analysis project Ga0335396, IMG submission 205743) | Freshwater microbial communities from Lake Fryxell liftoff mats and glacier meltwater in Antarctica - FRY-02 (spades assembly) (version 2) | ecosystem: Environmental > Aquatic > Freshwater > Ice >...
GGGATGCCGCAGGCAGTCCGGAAGATGCAACGGCCTACCAGGATTTGGCATGAAGCGTGGTGACATTGACCAAACGCACAGGGACTGGCAGCAGTCGGGATAGCGTCTCCCGTCCGTCATCAACACCTCGAACCTTGCCACGGTCCGTCAAGCGGATATTCGCCACCAGATTGGTTCGCTGTCCACAACTACAATGCAGCTCATTGACGACTGCATCCGTGTTGCACTTCAACTGTAAAATCCGTTTCCGCTTGACGTTTGCATCAAAGAGACCCCTTTGATGCTCCTCAGCAGGTCCACTCGACCGGCGGCAGCGGTGTCGCTGATGGCGTCGCCGTGCGAGTCGAATTCCTCATCATCAAACGGAGTGGAATCCACAAACCAACCGAGTCCAGCGGCATCCCGATCGATCGACTTTGATCCTTCTGTCAGGCGATTTTGTGAGCGAAGCCCTGACCGGCGGTCGGTGGCGGCAGCGGTTTCCCATCGCTTTTGAATATCTCAATCCACTCATCGACGATCTGACAAAGTTCCGTGTAGACGTCGGCTTCCCTGTCACCGTGGCAGCACGGGCCGACAACACCGGGGCACTGGCCGACGAAGCACTGATCTTCCTCGGACCATTCCACCAGCTTGATGTAGCGAGCACTATCGTTCACGAATTCGACTCCTCAATCACGCGGGCCACTTCCCGTTCCTGATATCGTTTGGCATCCTCTCCGGCCTTTCCCGATATTGTAGTCCGGAGACCACTGGGATGTTCAAAATTTCGGTGACTGCCTTTGCCGCCACGATTCACAAATCCCGCTCGTTCCGGTTCACGAATCAATTCACGCACCTTTTTCGGCATGATCAGACATTCAAATTCTGAAAACAAAGCTGCTAACAACAGGTTCTACAGGAACGTTAAGTCCCCGTCGAACAGTTTGTCAATCAACGCAGGCCGGATTTCCAGTCGCTCGCTCAGGTCAATCATCGGTGCCATCAGCCCGTGATCGTGGTCTTCGCCATGTTCCAGCCCAAGGACATGCCCGAACTCGTGCATTACGACACTCAGCAGATCCACTTTGCCGTCTGCTGCAGTCTCGCTGATAGCGTCGCCGTGTGAGTCGAATTCCTCATCGTCGAAGGGAGTGGAATCCACAAACCAGCCGAACCCCGCGGCATCCCGATCAATCCAGATGGTTTCCCCGGACGCTTACCAAGAATGGTTTCCCCGGACGCTTACCTGTACGCGGAAAAGAAACTTAAAATTTATGAACGCGATGGTTCGCGTTCTTCAACGCGGCGCGGTCGTCGCAATTTACGGTCGCAAAAACGCAAAATTCCCGTGGACAACGCCATTCGTCGCTGACACCTTTGGCAATTCCCCGGGTTGAAGAAATACAGCAACATCAACATGCAATACTGATCATAGTGCAGTATTCGATTGCCTGCCGTGTCGCGATCACACGCATCATTGTGCAGCCGCTTTAGTAGCGGCGCAATCTGATCGAAGTACTTCAGACCGGTAATGTCCTTCTCGGCCAGCTTCCGCTTCTCGGTGGGCATTGAGTGTGTGTTGCCATCTGCTTCCATATGTGAAGCATGGCAACTTCAAGGAAGGCGCGCAATAGCGCACACAAATTTCTCCCGGATTTCGCCGCAACCACGTCAAACGCTGTGCCGAAAAGTATTGGGCTAAACAGTATTGGGTCAGGCCTCTTTGGTTTAAGAATGCCTGCCCGACTTCAATAGTAAAGAGACCACTGGATGTTTTTCGTTGATGCTTTCAGGACGACATCGTGCCACATTCCTTGACGTCGATATCAAAGAGACCTGATGTTTTCTGTGATGGTTTTGACCCCTCTGATGTTTTCAGCGGCGACGGGGCAACCTCGTTAACTTCTTATTCGCCAAAGAAGATCATCAAGCCCAGTGCCGCCGAAGAGACGATCGAGTCCTCGAATCCCTTGAAGCGAATCATTTCCTGCGTTCCCGCACAGGAGGTTGCGTCCAGATCCGCCGTACAGCATGTCGTTGCCGCGACCTCCGTAGAGTTTGTCGTTGCCGTCTTCACCAAACAGATTGTCTGCAGCCAGTCCGCCGATCAAAATATCCGAACCTCGTCCGCCGTAGAGATCACTCGCGACTGTCACATTTGTCAATGTGACGAAGTCATTCCCGTCCCCGGCATCCACAATGATTCGCTGGATTTGTGTCAGTGAAAAGCTGCCAATTCTTCGACCATTCGCGTGAACGAACAGCGTGCCTTGCTGTTGTTGGATTCGAATATTGTCGGCACGTGACGAGCCATTCACGAACAGTTCACCATTCACACGATTTGCGGTCGCTGTGCCCAATGTTTGCTTCAGAAAGTTCTTTGCGACAGATAACCCAAGCTTCATGCCAGACGCCAGACCTGCAGTATTGTCGAAGCCAAAATGGATGCCTCCGTAGATGCGACTCATGCCGGATTCCGCGGCCGCCTGCGAAAAACTGGTGAAACTTCGATTTGCAATGCCGCTTGTTTCCGATGGAACGTTAAAACTGACTCGATCGGTACCGAAGAACTGCTTCAGCACTGCGGCGCCGGCCCCACTGAATGTGCTGTGTCCGGATGTGTATGTCGAAAATGGTGGAGTGATAAGCAGAGGAGTCCACGACGCATCGGCGACGGTTTTGGCATTTCTGTCGGTGCCAGCTTGTCGGATGGCCGTGACAGGTCGCCATAGGTCAAATTCATACTTGGCATCCCAGCATACGATCGCAGCATCGGCAAGAGCCAGATTGAGCATCGCAAAGAGTCGGGCGTTCTCTTCAAGCGAAGTGTGTTTGCTCTCTGCAACCGTTTGAGCGATCACGTTCCAGTGTCCCGGCGGCGTTGAGGATCCTGATCCATTGGCCCAGAATTGTGCGATCGCAGTCTGGTCGGCCGTTCGAGTTGTGCTGGTTGCAGAACCGATCCTCTTCACTTGATTAAAGTCAGCCGCATACTTGTCGTTGTTCAATGCAGGCGGTGCACTTGGGCGAAACTGGGTTCCACTGGTCATCGTCCACGGCTGCACGTCCGGCCATTGAGGCAGCAACGCGGCAGCCAATCCCGGTGGAGTGGGTTGCCAGTCGCCGACATCGGTGCCAGGCGTGTAGGTCACCGTCGCATTGGATCTGTCAGTGGCTCGGCGCGAAAGAATAGCTGCGGCGACGGACTTGCCAGCATTGATCCCGTCAGTCTCCGCACGCCCGTCTGGGACTTCTGCCAGCGAGGAAACTCGCACGGCATCGAACGTGGCTTTCTGGGCTGGAAACAAAGCGACGAGAGTCTCATAGGCAGCGGATGCGACGGCCGCTTCTTTGGACGCTCGTGGATGCACGTCGACCATCGTCAGGTATGGAGTGTATTCGGGATCAATGGAATTGACCGTGTCGTAGATGGCCGTGTGAACAATGGCCATGGCTCGCGATGCCTTTGGAGGCGCGGTCTTGTCGACTCGCACAGCGTCCAGCAGCACTTCATTCCACTGCAGCACCGCATCCGCCGAAAGCAATTGACGACACTCAAGAGTTTCTAAAAAACAACATGATGGGGAATCGAGACGCGATAAACCACGCTGCCGCAGATTCGCCGCAGGCCAAAATCGGAGCCATTTCATAGAGAGTCTCTCTGCTACCAAGAAGTGTTCTGGACTCCTTTCTGCCTGTCAAATAACTCCTGAACCGGGGCAGAATCGTTACCTGGCCCGGTTATGCCAATCTGACTCAAAGCCAGTCGCTGTCTGAGAACAAATCGTCGAGCATCCCAGCCAAAGGACTGATCCGCGTCCCGATGGACAGTTCTTCATCCATGACACCGACGGAGTGGTTCTTTGGAGCCTGATCGCCGAGGCCAATCAGATGCCCCATTTCGTGCATTAGTACTGTCAACAGGTCGATACCCGACGCAGCTTTCCGTTCGCTCAAACTCAATGCAAGGAATTCGTCGTCATTTTCTGGCGTCGCATCAATATACCAGCCGGCGCCGGCAGCATTGACATCTAACCAGATGATTCCTGCCCCTCCGAACCCCAAAGTCGCCCCGGGCAAGTCCACAACTCGAATTTGAGTATTATTCAGGGCGTTTCCGGAATAGCCTGCACTTTGCCATCGACGACGAGCTTCATCGAGCAGCGGCGTGACGTCCTTCAGATTCAATCCAGAATACTCTCCATCTGCGGGTTGTGAATCGGAACCAGATCGTCGTAGAGGAGCGGCTGTGACGATTGAAAGCTGTCCAGACTGATAGTTAGCCTGCCAGATTTTTCCTGAGACCGGAGTGGTCCCGGTGATTACGGCGAATTCGCCGATATGGCTACCGTATGTCACCACAGAATAAGTGCTGTTCAAGGCCGGATCGAAATTGTTAGCCGCCTGAAGTGCCAGAGTGCCATCAAGCGTGGCAGTCCCTGTCACGACAAGCTGATCAAAACTTATCCCCGCTGCTGTCCCGCCGATTGTAATTTCAAGCGTCCCAGTCACAGCTTGTGTATAGTTTCCGTCAATCGAAAGTCGCCCCACCGACGTACCGGGGCGAAGTCGGTTTCGATTGAGCACATTACCCACAATTGTGCCGTCACCGCCGGTGAGAAGACTGTTGGTGCCGATTTGGAGGGAGCCATAAATCGCACCACCACTGTTTACCGTGACCAGAGTCCCCTCGAGCAGAGTTAAGCCTGCCGAAATGTTAATTCGACCGGTAGAGACTGCGGTGAACTCACCGAGGTGTCCGCTGGGATTTGAGTAGGATGACAGAGACGAAAGATCAATCAGTGATCCGGCACCATTCGACCTGATGTATACAGAATCCGGAGTTGGGAACCACGCATTGGCTGCGGTGTCTATAATAGACTGGACACTGCTCAGATCCAGTACGCCACCAGACAGTGCTTCCAATGTGATACGCTACGTGTAAGTGCCATTGTTAATCACGGCAGCGTTCGATAAATCGATCACGCTGCCCGGACCGGTAGCGCGAAATGTGACATCATCTCGAACGCCACCAGCAGTGTGCGTGTAGGACAGCACCAGAGGCAGAATAATCTTGCTTCCACCGGAAACAAGAAGGTCTGCTCCGTTGATATCGTCGAGAAGTGGGGCCGTTAATGCGCCTGCGGCCGCAAGCTCCAGTCGACCATTTCGGACGGAACGCAGAAGCGGAGCAGATATGGAACCTGCAGAAGCACTGATTAGGATTGTCGTGCCATTCGCATTGACGAGTGCGTTAAAGGATGGAGCGCCTCCAGTAGATTCAATCCGGCCATCCGTGAACTGAGAGATCTGCGACACAGGAACAGTTCCGGTGCCATCCAACACAAGCATCACCCCATCCGCCTGAGTTAACAGTGGAATTCGGACTTCACCACTGGATTTGGCAGAGATCTCTGCCAGGTAAGGACTTGGATTTACGAATGTTGACAGTTGAGACAGATTTACAAGCGAACCTGCCCCGGAAGCACGGATTGCGATTGAATCGGGAGTTGGGAACCACACATTGGCGGCCGTATCAGTGATCGCCAACACTTTGCTGAGATTGACAATGCCACCGGCCAAAGCCTCCAGAGTGATACGTCCAACTCCAGGGCCATTGTTGATTCCAGTGACATTACTGAGGTTAATTACACTTCCTGGCCCGCTGGCTCTCAAGATCGCTTCATCACGAATTGCAGCCGATGTATGTGTGTAAGACGTCACATTTGGCAGCTCGACAGAGACTCCTCCTGTAACAAGCAGATTCGCTCCATCAATGTTGCTGAGGAGATTTGCAGTAATCGCAGCTCCGCCCAATACTTCAAAGCCGCCATTCTGAATCGTCTGCAGCATTGCGAAGTCCGCAGAAGTCCCGCCGTTCCTCAGCAGGAAGTTCGTTCCTGATGCCACCTGGAGCGATGGGAAACTGTAGGCACGACCAGACAGCTCGATTTTGCCATCCGTAAAATCGGTAATCTGCGAGACAAGAACAGTTCCGGTGCCATCCAGCACCAGCATCACCCCATCCGCCTGAGTCAACAGTGGAAGTCGTACTTCACCGCTGGATTTGGCAGAGATCTCCGCCAGGTAAGGACTCGGATTTACGAATGTTGTCAGTTGAGACAGATTCACCAGTGAACCTGCACCAGAGGCGCGAATGTAGATCGAATCGGGAGTTGGATAAAAGATGTTTGCGGCCGTGTCGGAAAAATTCCGCACATTACTGAGATTCAAAACACCGCCAGAGAGGGCTTCCAGCGTAATTCTGCCATTCCCCACACCATTAGTTACGGACGCCAGATTTGGCAGATCGATGACACTGCGAGATCCCGTGGCTCGAAAGAATACATCGTCCCGAACGTTACCTGATGTGTGGGTATAGCTGGTTGCTTGAGGAAGACTGATTCGTCCTCCATTTCGAGCTTCAAAGTTCGCACCATCAATCTTTGTATCACCATTCGCCTTGAACAACGCTTCAGCGCCGTTCACAGTCAACGTCGATCCATTACCAATCTCAAACCGCCCCTCAATCTCGGATGGCTGGTTTACGGTCAGCGAGCCTCCGTTCATCAGGAAATCTTCACGGCTAATCAAACTCCGGACAGACATATTTCCGCTCGGCAGTCGCACGGAAACATTGGCCGTCTTTCGGTCAATGATGACCGCGTCATTGGGGCCGGGGACTTGTCCGGTACTCCAGTTCGATGGTTCATTCCAGTCGCCGTTTGAATCAGAGATCCAGGCGACCGAATTCTGTTCATCCAGATCAAAGCTGGTGAAATTCAAGACGATGTCGCTCACGGGCACGTTGCCCGCGATATCCGAAATGAACCCAGCCTGGGCCGTGAACTGGTAGTTGCCTTCCGTGAGCGGCTGCGATGGATAGATCACAATGCGGCGGCTCGACAAAGCTTCAAAGCGGTCGATTGTGACTGGCGAGTCATCGCCACCACCGAGAACGAAGTTCGCACCCAGATTCATAAGTGTGAAACCAGACGATGCCAACTGGGCGACATCAATCGGAGTATCAAACCGAAGTGTGATTGCATTGACTCGAAAACCGGCACTTCCATTGGCGGGATTTGAACCACTTAACTGAGGCGGGGTAATGTCCTGCGTCAATGAGTACGTCAGAACGTCCGAAAGTCCGATATTCCCGCCCGTATCAGTGGCTCGAACCTGAAACCTGACGTCCGTAACGCCGGAATTCAATGCAGGCGTAATTGCCGAAAGATCGAACGGAGCGGAAACGTCATTCGCGACCACAACACCATTTATCAGCAATTCAACATCACGCACCTGAACATCGTCGGTGACGGCAACACGAATTGGGACGATACTTCCTTCCTGAACAGTGCTGCCAGAAGGTCCAGTTGCGGTGACAGTGGGTGCGAGTCCCATATTGTCGAACGGAACATAGTTGACAACGACGAGGCCACCGCTGCCATTTGCGATGTAGCCAATGCCAGAGGCGATTGCGAGATTCTGAGGTGCCGCGGTCAGGTTGAATCTTGTAAGGAAGCTATCCGTGTTTTCTGGATCCTGCAGGTTCATAACCTGAATCATGTGCTGCCCATTGGGCGAACCCACAACCAGCCCAAGCCCTGAACCATTCGCCAGGACAGCGGTTCCCGGCCCAACGAATGGACTTACAACATCGGAACCACTGATAAGCAAAGGAATTGCGGGATCACTGACATCGACCGTCGCGAATCCACCTCGATCGTAGCTTGTGATTGCAGCTGCGTACAAGACGCCGTTCGACACCGAAATCTGGCCCGCCCCCTGTGGCAATACAAGGTCGCTGAGTTTTTCGATACTGGTCGGACTCACTCGCAGCACGTGCAATTTACTGTTTGCATCCATCGCATACAAAATATCGCCATCGTGCGTCAGTCCGGTAATGTCTCCGCTTGCCGGCAAGACGAGCGTTGCCATCAGGTCCCCAGAAAGCGGGTCGTAACCTTGGATTCGATTTCCTGCTGCGGCGTAGACGATTCCGTCAATCAGTTCGACTTGCGTGGCAGCGACCGCAACGGTTCGCAGTCGTCTCGGAGACGACGGATTGGCCACATCAACAAAATGGAGCCCTTCAGCACCGGCGGCCACGACAGCGACTGAAACCAACGAATCAACCGCCACATCCTGCGCGTCGCCATTCAAATCCAACTGCCCCAGAATCGCGGGGCGGTCGAGCTGCGACAGATCCACAATTGCCAGTCCGTCAAAGCCGGTAGCAACGTACCCGGTTCGAGATGTTGGCGTTGCTGATATGGCTACTTCACGTGCTTCGCCACGAAGTGGCAGAGATGCGATCGGCCCAGACGCTACTGGAATGCCACTTAGCGGATTGGTTCCTGAGTTAAATTCCTCGAAATCTGAGATCCCATCGCCGTCTGAGTCAGCATTGTCCCAATGTGTACCAAGTATCAACTCGGCCTCATCAAAGAATCCGTCACCATCGGTGTCCAGACTGCTCTCGGACAAAGGAGTGAGAACAAAAGGAGGCAATCGATATTCCGCATCCGTTCGAAGAAATGGCACTACACCGCCTGTGGAGTTGGTCAATGGGTCGTAAAACTCAACTCGCACAATCTCCTCATTGCGACCTGAGAACACCTGATACTGACCAAACGCTTCTGTCTTACCGTAGATACTTCTCATGCTGCCTGCCGAGGAACGAAGATCCGCACGATAGAACACTGGAGTCGATGGTGCTATTTCAAAAGGCAATATTCTGCCTTCAGGAAACGTCGGAATCTGAAGTTCGAGGTTCAGCGCTAACTGTCGATAGTAAGTGACTGCATCTCCACCAACGGCATCGTCAATGCCATCGATAATGTCGATAGCGCCCTCAACAAAATCATCGTCAATGGCAACGTCGCCTGCGTCCGCGCTTCTAAAAAGCGTTGCCAGTTGAACGATCATCGCTTCAACGCGATCATTAGTTGAGGATTCATTTCGGTAGGTTAAAGATCGCTTCCCTGCAACAGACTCACAAAAGGAAGAGACATTCGACGGGACATTGTAATTTGAGTCGCAAGCCGAGTTAACAAGTTTTACACATCTCGTCAGATCGTTTGCTGCGTTCAAGAGGTCTCTGCAAAGATTTCGCACTGCTATTAGTCCACATGCAAAGAATTCCGGAGGCTTTGGAAACTTCGATGGTTTCGTAATATTGATTGCACATATATACATAGCCTCGGCATAGGTCGCTTTAGCTTTGTCTGTATTGCTGTTGTAGTGAGTTATGCATGCCTCAACTCGTGCCTGCGCATCATTACAGAACTCACACAAACCGCCTTTATCCGAAGCCTTGGCTGAGCGGGCATTTCCGGAAAGGGCGGGCGGAGGGCAGCAGGTTGGGCACGGTGGATCGGGCTTATCGGGCGGATCTGTAAGAATGTGCCATCCTGGCGCCAAGATTCCATTGTTCGGATTACTGGTGGCAAATCGCCCAGACGGATCAATAGTCGCACTGCCCACTACGCGCCACTTTCCTGCGTCATGGTCAAACGACAAAATCGAAGTTGACTCTCCAGGACTAAAACCTTCTAAGTTCGGAAACACCACCGGAGCTGGAACATCGAAATTTGTGGTTCCGCCTGCGAGATTGAATCCTGCATCGGAGCCTGCTTGTATCGAGATTACCAACGCCGGATCGACGCCCGGTGGCAGTGGAGCCGGCAACCTACTGGGATCCACTGGAACGATCATTGCCCGAGTGGCTGGCGTGCCAGCTTCGTTCATTGCCGAGCCTGCCGGGTACGTGACCCTCATGGTGTCAATTATCAGCTGAGCCTGCTCAGCGGCTTTCGCGGGATTGTTTGGATACCGCTCTATCATCAACTTCCGAATTTCATCTTGAGCTGCGGGGCCAAAGCCAACGACGGTGTCGCTCGTCGTGTTTAGCGTCACGACATCTCGCATCGCCATCGGTGGCAGAAACACATTGAATGGAGTTCCATCCATTTTTAGCTGAACGCTTTGCCCGGCAATGCTGTGGAAAGGCTTACCAAGCGTTGCATAGCTGGTTCCCGCAGGAGCATTGATCGCCGTGCTGCCGTCGATGTGGACAAAGAACTCAGGTGCTGGCAGGCCATTCGGGCTGGTGAGTTCAAAGAAACCAAACTTATCCGTGGTTGCCTTAATGTCTGGCAAAGCGTCCAGCGAAATCGTGGCGTTGACGATCGGGATATCCGTTCCTTTGGCACTTTGAGTGGGTGTCAAACTTAAATCGTGGCTGATCAGCTGGCCCCAGACGACTGACAGGCTGGTCAACCCATCGACGCTCGGATTCGAGCTGGTCTGATTGGCGATTTGGTTGCTGATCAATCTTGCGTCCGGACGACCCGCTCCACCCGTGGTGCTTCGGCCATCGCCGTACCCAACCGTGGCTCCATTCAACAGAGGCTGATTGGTCTGGCCGAGACGTGGATCGGTCGGATTGTTTTTTGATCCGTCGTATGTTGGGAATTCAGCCGATGTGCCCACAGATCCTCCTGCAGCAGGGCCACTCGGCGAAGTACCAGACGTAAAGACGTTTCCGGAAAGGCCCGCGATCGCTGTGTTTCGAGCGATCAGCCTGGCCATTGTCGTGCCTCGTATTCCCGCCAGGTCGGTCGTGCTGAACTGGCCGTTTTCAAACCAGAATCGGTCACCATTTCTGGAGCGCAGAAATTGGTCTTTGATAATCGCAGCAAACAAAGGCCCAACGCTGCCGCCGGCGATGTGGGCTTCTGCGAGTCCGCCCACCCACAGGTCCACTTTGTCAACCGTTTGGTAAACCTGCTGCAATGCTATCGCCAATGCGGCGTTACTGGTGATTTGACTAAAGCTTGTGACGGCCGACAAACCGAATTGAGTTCTGGCTTCGAGGTAACTCGGCAAGCCCATATCCCGGCCACGCTGAATGGAAATTGCGGCCAAGTCCATCCCACCGGCACCTGGAGGACCGAACAGGAAATTCCGCAGATCATCAACAACCTTTGTGTCAACTTCTTCCGCCGTCTGAGCGATCAGGCCACGCAGGTACGCTTCAATGCCGTCATCCGCAATGGGATTCGGATTAAAGAAGGCATTTCGCAGACTTAACGGGCCGCCCGGCAGGCTGGCTCCTGTGTTATTGAGTCGCAGAATTTCTGCCGACTGTTGGGAATGCCCAATGCGGAACGCGGCAGTTGAAAACAGCGTGGTGATGCTGGGGTCGATGTTCGGGTTGTAGCTGGAATAGGCCGCCAGCGATCCTGGGCCCAGCAGTGTCGGCAGATACTCCTGGTACGTGATGTTTTGGATGATCGCACTCACCCATTTTCGAGCTGTCTGGTAGATCAGCTCATCGCTCCAGTTGGCATGAGCCGCCTTGATCTCGTCGGCTTTACGGTTGTGCTCGCGTGCCAGCAGTGTGTGGAGAGCTGTAAGACCCGGAAACTCTGCAGCGCGCACATCGCCGGCAACCGGCAATTGATCGTTGGGGAATTGTCCCTTATTTTCGTTGGCCAGCACACCGTTCGGGAAGCTTGTCAGGTTATTGAGCGGGAGCATGCCATCCGAAGTCATTTTCAAGCGGCCACTGCCGTCAATCGCACGCAACGCTCGGGCTCGCAATGTGTCCGAGCCATACACCATGCTGGCATCTATGAAGCTGGTTACGCGATTCGGACGCAATCGGGGATCGTCCGTGTTGGTGCCAGTCCCTGCATAGAATTCGGCTCGCACGAACGGAATCTTTGCATTCCCCGTTCCTGCTGGGTCAAACAGCGGGTCGCCCGTTGGCACGGCGATGGGTGCCAACTCCTGAGGAATCGTGTTATAGGAGTCGTAGACATATCCCCAGACACTGGTATTGGCAATCAGTGTCAGCGGCAGAGTGGTAAATTCAAAAACGCCCGCACCGCCAGGTTCGCTGTCGTTGTCCGCATCAAGGGGCATCCCATCGCGCCCCATGATCTTGTCACCATCAACGCTGACAACTACCCTGGTCGAGGCAGGCAGAGGATTGTCGTAGAAGAATGTGGCGAACCGCTCCGTCGGGGAAACACGAATTCTGCCCGTGACGGGTTCACTGGCCGCGGTGATAAAGAACGTCTGTGGAGTGATTGTGGCCGGATCGACCTGTCGATCGAAGCGGATCACAGTCTCGCGAGTGACGCTCACCATCTCCTCGCCTGAAGCTGGGGAAATTTCTGATAGCCGCGTCGGTTGGGCCACAGTAAAGCTGAACGATGAAGGAGTCGCTCTGTTTCCTGCGGCATCCTTAACGGCGGATGACAACGTAAGTTGATAGCTTAGGTTTTCAAGCGGGGAGTTCAGTAAGAGCACGACCCGATTGCTTGATGTCGAGTTGACGGATTGAATCGGAATCTGTTCTCCATTGCGTGTGCCGCCAAGAACCCGCAAAGAATAGTTTCCAGGGACAAGGGCGGACGAAGGCATTGCCTCACTAAAGTTGATCAACAGTTGCTGAGGAGCGGTTTGCAGAGTGCCTGTCAAGTTGCCCGTTGCGATCGGTGCGATAGTATCCAATGTCCAGTTGAGCGTTGTTAGCGCCGACACGTTGCCAGCCTTGTCGGTGGCTCGAAACCGGATGACGTGTGCCCCGTCCGATGATCCCGACACGGATGCGGAAGTCGTGAATGTGAATCTGCCGTCGGCAGCAAATGCCACATTTACGGCATCCCCAAGATCCAACTGAGCGAGCAGCGTATCGACTCCCGTTGTGTTATCCGTGACCTGACCAGTGATTGTAACATTGCCATTTGACAGCATCGTTGTCGACGTGCCATCCAAAGAGATGACCGGTGAAACTTTATCGGCGGAGCCTGTTCCACCGTCAGTGGCAAATGCCACTTCTCGTACTGCATTGTGTAAAAGCTCAGGGAATTGGTAATAGACCGGCGACAATGTGGTCAGATACGTAGAATCAACCGACCGAGGGCTGCTTTTCCAGGAGTTGACACGTCGAACTTCACCCGATGGAAGGATGATGAAGTACGTTTTCTTTCCGGAGGCGACAGTCGTGCCGTCGAGCCACTTTTCGTTCATGCCGGCCCAGTTTTGGGAATACCAACCCGGCGATCTCAGGGCATACTGCCTGTTCAGGTCCCATGCGGCAGCGGACACGGATGACTGATCGACGTGGTATTCTGCATTGGAAAGAACGCTTGGAAATGAATAGGTCAGTGCTGGGAGAGCAGCGACACGTCGCCCGCTCTCGGTTGTTGAACCATTCCACGCAAAAAGATGCCCGTCTCGATTCAGGAAGTAGATTGTATTTCCAAACTGGTTCAAACTACCTTCGAACCAGACCCCCGTGCCGGAAGTCACTTTTGAAGGCCGACTTATCGTTCGGCGAATGCCGAACGCTTCACGGATGAGTTGAGCGGTATCACCAGCGGCTGGACGAACAGCGTTTGTGACCAGAATTGGGTCTTGAAACTCCGCCGGAGAAAGCTGTGCTAATTTTGCTCCAGTGGCCTGATCTTTGCGCCCGTCCCAGGCATGGAAGGCTCCATCCGGACGAATGAAGTACCACGTAGTTCCATATTGGTTTTTATCTCCACTCACCCAGCGTACACCAAGCCCACCGTAGGCTTCGTTCCATGTTGAGTAGGCCCGTAGACTTAACTGAGAGTCAAGATCCCAGGCGAGTTGACGCGAACTGGTGCCTGTGACGCCGACTTCGCCAAGAGTTGAGTGCAGTAGCAGTGGGTTTGCATAGACTTCAACGCCGACAGATGCGATGTACTCACCAACGGCGTCGCGGATCGCTGGATTCCACGCATAAAGATCGCCTGCTGGCGTAACAAAGTACCATTGCCCTTTTCCATGCCAATCACCCTTCAGCCACTTTTCGCCGTTGCCGAAGTAGTTCAGGCTATAATTTGGTGCGCTGCGTTGAAAGTTGTGGGCAGACTTTAACCATCGGGCTCGGGATGCTGCGATCCCATTGTGAGAGATGCCAGCATCAATCGCGACGTCGGATGCACCCTGTCCCGCAGAGAATGCAGCTGAAAAACCGCCCGCATCGACATCACTGGTCGTTTGTCCCGAGGACACATTCGGAACCGAGAACTTCCACGCTCCAACGTTGCCGCCAAACCGCACTCGGTACTGGTCAACTGTCGTTACAGCGAATTGATACAGCCCTGCAGAATCTGTGAGTGCCTTAGAGACAAAAACGTCGTCAGCCGTGCCGACCGACTTGTCTGCGCCGGCTCGCCAAAGCGTGACCGGAAAACCGTTCAGCCGCCTTTCGCTGGGCTGTTGAATTCCATCGTTGCCGAGATCCTCGAAAACTGCACCGGTGACTGAACTGAGCAGCGTGCGATCCTCACACGCCTCAGCCTGCCAACTCAGTGCTCTACGGCTCTTTTTTCTTCGATCGGGGCGATTCGATGGCTTCAATGAAGTGCATTTTACAACACGAGACATCAACGACTGCAAGTTTCGCATATTTCCGCATCCAATCCAGCTATTGCCAAGAACCATTACATGCAATCCGTTGCAAGACCAAGCCACTCCCTGATAGCTAAAACATTTTTAGAAAGTATTCTGCGGCCGTACCCCCTGAGACGGGCGCCCCCGCTGGCGAATACAGCATCGATACTTTTCCTCTCCGCAGATGGCACCAGCGGTCACGACCGAAGTAGGCGCCGAGTTCCCTCACAAACCAAGGGGTGGCGTGTCAGCCTGACTTCCCCGTCAAAAAAGACTGTCTCTTCGAGGGTGACATGGCAAAAGTTCCGAATCCATTTGTTTCTGGAATATCTCCCGGACCAGCTAAAAGATGAGTTTTTACAGAAGGACCGAAGATGTGTCGAATTGTTAAACGATCGACCGTCACTCGATATTCGAAGTATTGCCATATTCTGGAAACTGTGACCTCGAATTTGGGTGTTCCATCGACCATAATCCGCTCTGCCAGCTACTACGAGCCAGTGGAAAAACTCTGACGACTTCACCCTTTTTTGGTCCGGTGCCTGCCAGTTGACTCCTTCAGAACTTTCATCCGTATCGACGTCTACGAATCTGCTCAAGCGCGTGATCGCGGGGGAGCATGAGGCGTGGTGTCAGTTTGTGGGGATTTACAGTGCGTTGATCTATTCACGCTGTCGGCGGCGAGGAGTGAGCGAGACGGATTCGGCGGATTTGGTGCAGAATGTTTTGGTGCGTGTCTTCAAGTCGATCGGCAGTTTTCGGCGTGATCAACTGGGGCAAGGGCTGCGGCGATGGCTGAAAACGATCGCTCGGAACGTTATCAGCGACTACTTTCGCGATGCGGCGATCGCACAGCACGGGATCTCTCAAGGCGATGTGGCGGGATTGATCGCTAACCTGGAAGCTCCGAATGAAGGAAGCATCAGTGACCTGAACACCGAACCAGCAAGCATTTTGATGCTGCGGCCGGTGCTGGAGGCTATAAAGATCGATTACGAAGACAAAACGTGGCAGGCGTTTTGGCGGACGGCTGTGGATGCCGAGCCAACAGCGGATGTGGCAGCCGACCTGGGCGTCAGTCAGGGTACCGTTCGTCAGGCTCGGTACAAAATCCTGAAGCGGTTACGCGATGAACTGCAGGAACTTGAAGACTTGCTGTGACGGACAACTCATATTTCCAGGAAGGAATGACGCTTTCCAGTTCTTGTTGTATGCGGGATCGCACGTCAAAAGAATACTCGAAGGGCTTTTCGCCCAAGGGCAGTCGATTTGCGATTAAAGTAGACGTCACTCTCTGAGTGACGAATGCGGGCTGCCTCACTCAGAGAGTGAGGTCTACTATTTGAAATCGAGTACCAAAAGGCTGACGTTCTGCCGCTCGCCAGGCTCAATTGACTTCAAGCATACGGATATGACCTTGGACAAGTGCCCACAAACTGAACAGCTCGCGGATTATGCATTCGGGAAACTGTCCGAAGGCGGCGCGACAGATGTTGAGCAGCATCTGGAATTGTGCGCCAAGTGTGTCGAAACCATGCAGGGGATTGAGGCTGCATCCGACGAACTCACCGACAGTCTTCGGAAGAGCGGCACAATGCCATCTCCGCGATTTTTGGACGAAGATTCGTTCCGAAGTGTCGTGGCAGCTCTGGAAAGCCTGCCGCTGGAATCCGACGCACGGCAACAGCTTCGATCAGATTCATTAGTCCGTTCGGACTCCGCAGCGATTGTGCAAGACGGCCAGATGCTTGGTCAGTATCGACTGATTCAAGTCGCTGGTCGAGGCGGCATGGGAGTCGTCTTTAAAGCCCGCCATTCAAGACTTGGCAATACGGTAGCCATCAAGGTGCTGTCGGCTGATCGCAGTCCTGACTCAGATCATAAGAGTCGTTTCCGTCGGGAAATGGAGGCCGCAGGAAAGGTTGATCATCCGAACATCGTGCGAGCGTTCAACGCGGATGAGACAGACGGCGTTGGTTACCTCGTAATGGAGTTTATTGACGGAGTCGATCTTTCGGCATTGCTGAAGGCGTTGGGGCCTCTTTCGATCGGCCACGCCTGTGAGCTGGTTCGCAGAGCTGCGAATGGTGTCGATGCGATTCACCAAGCGCATATGGTGCATCGGGATATCAAGCCGGGAAACATGATGTTGTCACGGGACGGACAACTGAAGATTTTGGACTTGGGCCTGGCTCTGTTGAATCCGTTGCATTCCATGTCTGTTGAAGAACGCACGGCCACTGGTCAATTGATGGGAACCGTGGACTACATGGCTCCCGAACAGGCCGAAGACACCCACAACGTCGATTATCGAGCCGACATTTACGGCCTTGGAGCCACGCTGTTTGCGCTGCTGACGGGAAAATCTCCACTGGGCGGACGCAGGCAGACGTTGCTCAAAAACCTGTCGGTTCTTGCCAACGAAATAGCGCCGCCTGTCGAAGAATTGCGGGCAGACGTTCCAAAAACGCTGTCAGACATTGTCGCAAAGTTACTGGCGAAAAATCCAGATCAGCGGTTCGGTTCGGCGAGGGAAGTGGCAGAAGCCCTGGCACCATTCTCAATGGATGAAGGACTTGGCGAATTGGTGCGGGAAGTAGGGCCTCTGAAATATCACCTATCGATTGGTGAAGATGCTCAGTTTTTGGACGACACGATCGATATTCGAACTCGATCGCTTCTTGAGGAAACAACGATCCAATCGAACTCGACCGACGCACCCGCAGACGGACGGCCCAGTCGGTCTTTCGGCATTGGTTTGCTGGTTCTCATAGCGACAGCGATGGGCTCATTCGGCTTTTGGTGGTTTCGCCCGACAGACGCTTTTAGACGAGGAACATTGGAATCGCAGCGGATCGAAGTGACTCAAACGGATGGGGTCCCTGTCACTTCTGATGCTGGCGAAGTGATCAAAGAGAAACATGATCCAGCCGAAGGTCGCATCGCTAATGAATCCACTGCCAGCTTGAACGCATTGAAAGGGAACGCTTCGGACGGGCCTGGTACCGTATCTCCTTCGTGGCAGATTTTTTCCGCGAATGTCGAACCGGATCTTCGCGCGGATGCGATTTATCGGGCGTGCCAATTGCTGCCTTCTGAAGTCCTCGTTCGGCAGTTGTTTGCCGAGAACGACGCATCGACAAAAGCAGGGCTGCTGCTGGCGCTCAGTCACTATGATCGCGTGGAGGTGAATACTGCAGCGCAAGGCATAATCGATACCAATACAGATCTCCCGGAGACGCTTCTCCATTGGTACGCGAATGAATTGAATCCGGAAGTACATTGCTGCATCCAGTATCTGCTGCGAAAATGGGGGATGGAAGAACGAATGCATGAGCTCCGCCCGCTTCTGGAGCAAAAGCTATTGCCGCTCGACGGTGGCTGGTATCTGCCCATGCATGTCTCAGAAATGATCGTTCTTCCCGGTCCACAGGAAGCCACGGTTGGATCTCCGGCAGATGAGCCCGGCAGAAATACGTCAGAGTTGCTCCGGAACGAGGACCAAAGATCGGTCTCGCTTTCGTATTCATTCGCGATCTGCTCGACCGAAGTCACGCGCTATCAATTCTGGCGAGTCGGAGAGTCCTTTTGGAAAAGTAGTGCCCCTGAAGATCCTCAGCGGCCAATCAATAGTGTGGGATGGTTTCATGCGGCCGAATTTTGCAATCGACTGAGTGAGCTTGAGGGCATTCCGGAAAGCGAACATTGCTACACAGTTGAACGATACGGCCCAACAAGGGCGCTCTGCCGCCAGAAAGCGAATGCTGTCGAGCTGACCGGTTATCGATTACCGACGGAGGATGAATGGGAAATCGCGTGTCGAGCCGGCACTCAGTCAGTCTGTCCGTTTGGAGACGATCAATTTTGGCGGAACAATTATGCAGTGTGCGAACAGCCTGAGGTCGGTCCGGAAAACGTCGGCAGCAGAATGCCAAATAACTTTGGTTTTTTTGACATGATTGGAAACCTGTCGGAATGGATTCATTCCGATATGCAACAAACGAGGACGGAGAGAGGCCAGAAAAGGCTACGTGGAGGTTCCGCATGGACCGATGCCGCTGACCTTCGGTCGGCGGCACGGTTTGTGTGCGACTCAAGAAGCTCAAAGCCGATGTTTGGTTTTCGCGTCGCTCGGACAATCGTTAAGCGTGCCTATATTCAAAGTGAGAATGCTGGAGAACTGGCTTCTTCTGAAGTTCAGATCGACGTTGGGCCGCCCGCTGGTCCGTCGACACTTCTGCCGTTTACGGATCATAGTTTTCAGCCTCTGACGCATCAGCAGGTGGTGTCACTTGGTAACTGGAAACGTGGAGAACTTTATACTCGGCGATTTCGACTCAGGAATACAACAGATCAGCCGCTGGTGATGGTCGAGCTTCCGTCATTGCCAGCATATTTCGAGTTTGATCCGACGCCTTCACTTACCATCGAGCCTCACTCAACGGTGGATTTTGGAATCCGCTGTCCGCAAGTGGATTCAGGGGAGCGCCTGCACGACGTTGTGTTCCGTTTTGGAGAAGGCGAGAAAATAAAATCGGCTGCGATGCGAGTGACAAGTTGTATTGAAGGACCATTTATCGAAGTTATGAGCGTCTTCAAGTATGGCCAACATCCTTCCACAATCGATCTGGGAGTTGTTCCGCGTGACAGTGTGGTGGGGCGTTGCTTCTACGTCATCAATGTGGGTGGGGAGCCTGTGGAAGCAACGGTCACTTCCGTCTCCGGTCCGTTTTCATTGGTAACGCCTTTCCATGAGTCAATCCCCCCTCATCAGATTGGACCGTCATTTCGAGTGCTGGTCGATACGAAGACGACTGGAAAGGTGAACGGTACGATCAATTTGCGATCGCTGCAAAGTCCTCCGGTTGATTATCTGTTGCCGATTCACGCTGTCGTGTCGGATTCCCCTGCCTTCGCCGCAGTTGGCGTGTTCCGCAATGGTACGTGGTTGATCGATACGAATCGCGATGGCGCGCCGGATGAAACGATTGAATTCGGAGCACCGGGCGATCGACCTCTGACCGGTGACTGGAATGGAGATGGAATCTGTGACATCGCTGTCAGTCATCGCACGAGTGACAACAGGCTCGCAGTGCAGTTTCAATTGCGCGGTGTTGAAGCAGTCACTGCACCGGCAATCCCGGAGATCATTCTTGAATCTGATCAGTGGGTTCCGGTCGCGGCAGATCTTGATGGTGACGGCAAGGCTGAGATCGGATACGTGATGTCTCCGGGTCCTGGTGAAGGATTAGCGTGGGCTTTTGACACGCGGCACGATGGGACTTTTGCAGAGCGATTTCTGTTTGGCGCACCGGGAAGTGATCCTGTGATCGGTGACTGGAATGGCGACGGGATTGACGAGGTTGCCGTTTCGTTTCACGGTGGCAGAGCCCCTGCGGGGAGGAGACTCTGGGAACTGCAGAGTTCCGGAAAATTGCAGCCTCGTGATCGAGTTTATCTGAGCGAATTCGATATTCCCCTCGCGGGCGACTGGGACGGTGATGGTGACGACGACCTTGGCGGCTGGCGTCCGATGCCGAGTCCTCAGTTATGCTTCTGGGAGTTTGAAACGACTGGAGATGAACACAGCGATTGCGATGCTGAAGGATTCGGATTGGAAACCGACATTCCCGTAGTGTTGCGTGGCAAGGGGAATGGACGCTCGAAACCTTGAAAGTCAAATCACAGCTTTGCCCGTCACATGAACAACATCGAGCCGAACGGAGCGAACTGAAACGAGCATCTCATCAACGACTCCGCACATGGAAAATAATCGCACGTCACTACGGAGATTGCCAGACTTCTTCTAACCGCACTGTCACGTTTTCGATGATCGTCAATTCTAAAACGTCGCTCGCAGCCAACAGCTTGTAAATGCCGTCTTGCAGGACCAGTTGTTCCACTTTCTGCTCAAATGGATCGACAATCCAGTACTCCGGAACGCCTGCTTTCTGATACGTCGCACGCTTCAACTTGCGATCGCGGGTTGCGGTGGAGTGCGAAAGAATCTCCACGATCAGATCGGGTGTCCCTTCGATTCTGCTTGGTGTGATGATGTGCTGCCGATCCTTCAGAACAACAATCAGATCTGGCTGGAGAATATCATGTTTGAAGAGTTGTACGTCATATGGTGCGTCAATGACGACACCGCGTTTCGTCAATTCAATCTGAGTATAAAGCAAAAACTGAAGTCGTCGTGAAACTGCCTGGTGATACGTAGAAGGGGCCGGATTCACGAAATGCTCCCCATCAATAATCTCGTGCTGACAACCATCTTCCGGGATCAGAGCGTAGTCTTGATATGTCAGTTTTTTGCGATCAGATGTTTCTGTTGCCATAGTCTGCCTGCTTCACTGTGAGCTCGTGATTCTGAATCGATCGATATTGTATCGCGAAGAAAATGCGTGAGCCAGCGGAACAATGCGTGAGCCAGCGGAACAATGCGTGAGCCAGCGGAACAATGGCAGCGGCGCCGCGATACATCGGCAGGACTTCAACACTCCTGTACGATTCAGATTCAACCAAATGACCGGGGAATTGAGGAATTGCATCGTACCGGCAAGCTGACGCATGCCGCTCGCCATTTTTGCTCGCCGTTCATGTTTCGATCGTGATGCGATGATCGGATGCAGGCGATACTGGCAGATGGCACAATGTTCTTGCAGCATGCACAAGGCCGCTTGCATCGAGTCCTAATTCGGCCAGTAATTCATCTCGGTCGCCGTGTTCGACGAAGGCGTCAGGAATCGCCAGGACTTTGAAGCGTTCGGTGTTCAGCCCCTGTTGATTGGCCGATTCCAGAACCGCACTGCCGAAACCGCCCATGAAGGCGTTTTCTTCGATCGTAATGACGAAACCAGTCGCGGCCGCTTTGGCCACGACGCTGTTATCAATTGGTTTGACGAAACGCATGTTGACCACGCCGACGCTCAGACCCTCTTTGTGCAGTCGGCCTGCTGCGGCAACCGCTTGAGACAGCATCGTTCCGCAGGACAGAATGTTGCCGTCCTGACCCCACGATAAAACTTCTGCCTTGCCAAACTGTATCGGTGCCACTTCGCGCTGGACTTGCTCGACTTTTGCTTTCGGATAGCGGATCGAAACCGGTGATGGGCTTTCGAGAGCGAAGTCCAGCATCGCTTTGACTTCCAGTTCGTCACCAGGAGCCATCACGATCATGTTCGGGAAGATGCGCATGTAGCTGTTGTCAAAGACGCCGTGATGCGTTGGTCCATCGGGGCCACACAAGCCAGCGCGGTCAAGACAAAAGATGACTGGCAGATTCTGAAGTGCGACTTCCTGGAAAATCTGATCGAAGCTGCGTTGCAGGAATGTGCTGTAGATATCCACAATCGGTTTCATGCCCGACTTGGCCATCCCGCCTGCGAATGCCACGGCGTGACTTTCACAAATGCCCGTGTCGAAGAAGCGATCCGGGAACTCATCACGGATGTGTTCAAGTTTGTTGCCGGCGCACATCGCGGCCGTCAATACGCAGACTCGTTCGTCTTCGCCCATCGCTTCGTGAATCGCGTCTGACATCACTTCCGTGTACGAGATTTCGGCTGATTTCTTAACCGGGACGATTTCGTTATCGGTGTCACGTTTGAATGGTGACGGCGTATGGAATTTAACCGGATCTTTGCAGGCGGGTTCGAAGCCGTGGCCTTTTTCGGTGAAGACATGCAGCAATACAGGTCCTTTGACGTCTCGGACCATTTCCAGTGAACGGCGAAGCGTCGCAATATCATGGCCATCAACCGGGCCGATATAGCGAAATCCCATTTCCTCAAACAACATCCCGCCGTGCAGAAATGACTTCACAGCGTCCTTGAATCCGCCCAGCATCTTCTCTGTTGATTCACCGACGAGCGGTACCTTGTTCAGCAGCCACGACACATCGCGCTTCAAGCCGTTGTAGAACGGTGCGACACGCGCCTTATCGAGATAACTTGCCAGCCCGCCGACGCGCGGGCAGATACCCATTTTGTTGTCGTTCAGAATGACGAGCAGGTCTTTCTTCAGGCCAGCGGCGTTATTCATTGCTTCAAACACGATACCAGAGGGCAGGGCACCGTCACCAATGACCGCAACGGATTTGCGGCCGTCTTTGAACAACAAATCGTCGGCCGCTTTCATGCCCAGCACCGTCGAGACGCTGCTGCCTGCATGTCCTGTGACGAAGAGGTCGTATTCACTTTCTGCGGGATTCGGATATCCCATCAGCCCGCCGCGGTGGCGAATCGTTGAGAACTGATCAAATCGTCCGGTGATTAATTTGTGGGGATAGATTTGGTGGCCGGTGTCCCAGATAAGTCGATCTTTTGAAAAGTCGAAAGTCAGATGCAGGGCGATGCAGAGCTCGATGACGCCGAGATTGCTCGCGAAGTGCGCGGCGCGATCTGAGACGATTGTGAGTAGTGCTTCGCGGATTTCATGCGACAAATGAATAAGGTCTGATTCACTCAGCCCTTGCAGATCTTTTGGGGATCTTATACCGCTTAGAATTTCGAATGACATTCTTTGTCTCTTTTTCGTGTTGGATCTGTAGAGCGGTGTTCATCGCGAAGTTTTCTCGTTGTCCTCTTAATCTTACTCTTAATCATAATCCTAATCGATTCATCGCGCGTCGGGACTTGGAGGTCGGCGTTCAGGCAAATCCGATTAGGATCAGGAGTAAGAAAACAAAGACAGAAACAGTGATCGGCATCTAACGCCAATCCGCTCAGTGATCTCTTTCTACAATAAATCGGGCCAGTTCCGTGAGCCATCTGCTGCGATCGCCAAAGACAGCAACCGCATCACATGCTTCCTGCACAAGTTGTTCAGCCTTCGCACGGCTGTTTTCAATTCCCAGTAAACCGGGATAAGTCAGTTTTCCAAGATCCGCATCACGCCCTGGTTTCTTTCCGAGCTTCAATTGATCACCAGTGACGTCCAGCAGATCATCCGCGATTTGAAACGCCAATCCTATGCAGTGGCCGTAATGTCGTAGTTGTTTTCGACTGTTTTCATCTGCGTCAGCCGATGCTGCGCCGAGTTCCAAAGCACCTGCGATCAGGGCTCCTGTCTTCATTTTATGGATTTGGCTGAGTTCTACTACGCGAGTCTCCGCCGTTTGGTTGGAATCGTTCTGGACAGTTTTCGAGTTTGTCAGCGACGGATCTGATCGGTCTACGGCAGGATCTGCTGAATTCGCCCCCGTATTAACCGCAGAAGAATCTTGCTCACAACTGTGGTTTTCGCCGTTTCCTGTCATCTTCGCCGGACTTTTGTCAGCTTTAAAGGCACCACGTTCGGCTTCCAAATCCAGCACCTGTCCACCAACCATACCGGCTCCGCCCGCAGCTGCGGCAAGAATCCGAACCTGTTCCGCGATTTGCCGACTGTCGGAAATACTGGATGAATTCGTCGTGGCCGAAATGGTCTCAAAAGCCAGAGTGAGCAGGCAATCTCCAGCCAAGATGGCCAGCGCCTCGCCGAAGACTTTGTGACTGGTCGGACGTCCGCGGCGGAAATCATCGTCGTCCATGGATGGCAAATCGTCATGAATCAACGAATACGTATGAATCATCTCAATCGCACATGCGGCAGGAATGGCGTCTTTCTGCTGACCGCCACACACGTCGTTCGACAAAAGGACCAATACCGGTCGCAACCGCTTGCCGCTGGCCATCAAACTATATTCGGCAGCGGACTTCAGGTTGGCAGGCCAGTTCGCTTTGGCCAGTTCATCCGCGAGCGCAGCGTCAACGAGAGTTCGCAGTTCATGCAAATGCGTTTTGAAGCCGGGTTCAGACATAGTGAGTCAGAAGCTGCTCTGGCGACGGATGAATCCAGGAGCAAACAAACCCCGGAAACCCGGAAGGATACATGCTGGAGTGCTTTCAAAAAAGTCTCCATTACTCATCCACATCCGAATTCCCGCAGCGAACGTTCTGAATTCCCGTATCGCTCGTAACAGCCGGACGGTAGAGGTCGCGGACGGTAAATATAGGAGATGGTGAGCCGTCGGCATCGGAATCGGTGAAGCTGAGGATCATTTGATCGGTCCAGCCAGCTTGCTTGAGGGCTCTGTTGGGTCCGGCGATGTGGATCGAACCGGCGGCATCGGCAAGCAAACCGGCTCCGTCGTAGATGAAGGATTCTCTGCGGTCCATTGTGCCGTCTCCGGTGTCGTCCACGCTTTTCCCGATGCGGCGTCCAAGAGCATCGTACTGATACTGCACCAATTTTGTCACCACGTTTGTGGACGTTTTGAACGTGACTGCAGAAAGTTGATTGGCGTGGTTCCACGTGTATTCGGTTTTGGCTCCGGTGGTGATGTTGGTTTTGCCGGTTTGGTTGCCTTCCAGATCGTAAGTGTAGGTAGACCGATATCACAACAGTGCCATTCCTTTTGCTGCCTTTTGCCCCCTGCAACATACCGATTCAAAACTGCCGGATCAGAACCCAGTCTCCCGCTTCCGTGAGCCGCGAAACGCTGGAGCCTGTTGAAATTCTGCCTGTTCGCAGAATTTCGAACACTTGTTGAAACGCATCCTCGTCGGGTACTTCAAGAACGATGTCACATCCTTCGATTTCCCCTCGCAACATGTGCGTCCCCGAAGCAAGAATATCTCCGCCTAACGGTTCCAGAAAATCTATCAATGGAAACTCGAATCGTTCACCACGATCAAGCGGCTCGATTGCGCCAACAATATTAACTCTCAATTGCATACGTCATCCAACCGTGTTCACACAAAGACATGTTCAAACTAACATGACATGCGAAATCACCTCGGCCAGTTCATTGCTTCTCAGCAATTGGTACCAAATCTGGCGTTTAGAGCCCAATGAGTCAACATAGGTCCAGTTTTCGGTTTTTGCCACCATTTGTCGTGCCTGCCAATGCGGTATTTATGGATCGCCCCGACTACTCACTGCCCCGACTACTCACTTGCCACTTTTTGTCGCTCCCGGCGACTGGATGACTTCAATGCTTCTGAATTTCCCTGAGTCGTTTGAGTGCATGACTTGCCGACTCTACCATGAACACGTCGTCGGACTTTGCGGCGATTTCGAGTTCAGGGATTGCTATTAGAGCCGGGACCCCGATAGCACCAAGTGCGTCGGCAGTAAACCACCTTGCATCGCCTTTCGGCTTTCGCAAATTCGCGATCAAGGCCGGGACTGCGTCTCGCGCCTCTTCCCCCATTGAGCCCAACGCCCGAGGTGCTTCACGTTCAACGTATCGGTCACCGCAATCCAATGCCCGTACTAATGCCGGAACGGCTGGCTTTGCGATTGCCCCAAGTCTCTGCAACTCACCACAAGCATAAGTTCGATCAAATGAGTATTCACCGTGGTCCAGTACATCTATAATCTCTTGCAATTTAGTCAGGTCTGCAGGATTTGCGCGAAAATCGTCAGCAAAGCACCGCAATTGAGATGCGACGTTTGTCCGTCGCGATCTTGAATCGCCACATCCAACGATCATTACCACACATACGGCAACTAGCAACCACCACAAGACTTTTAGACCCTGTATTGAGTGTGATTTTGCCGGCCTTGCCTCTTCCGAATAACGACCGAATCTGAACATTGGTGACCTCGCGGTACCCACTGAAAGTCAGCACCTATAAGCCTGTTGACAATAACCTCACGGTGGCGCAAACCGCTAGTTGCCAAGAAGGGGCCATGGCCCTTTTGTTTCAACTATGGCATTTTGCCCATACGCTTCCGCAATGTTCTGAAGGTACTGCGTCCAGACCAGCATTTGCGCCTCCGTGCCGGCAATAGCAGCGCCATAATTATTCAGTGTACCGACTGGTCGATCCCGAGACCCCGTCATTATTCTTAAATATTCTCCTCCATACATGGCTTCCGTTGCCAAGGTGACTCTCCACGTACGGGTTCCTTCCAACATGTGGCCCTCTGCAGTCCGGGCAGTTACCAGATATTTTTCCTTGTCATACGATAGTTTAACCGGAACGTCTTCAGCATTTCCGACAAGGTGTGTCGAGAAAAAACCATCCCAGCCAATCATTTCGAAGAAAGCGTATTCCCCGTTGGGTCGCACTTCAACGCGGGCTTCAGTGTTGTGATTGTTGTTGAAGTGAGTGAATTTCATTAGGTCTTCATAGATTTGTTCCATAAATTCTTTAGGGTCTTGTCCTTTTGGGATTCTCAGCACGATGGAATGATTGGACTGGTGCCATATGTTTCCAGCACCAGCTCCCGTGTTGACTGAAAGAGGCGGAGGAAGACGGGCCTGTCTCTCCCGAAGCTCAATGTTCTGACGGTGGTCAATGCCATCTTGGAGTCCTGCCGCGTCTGTTCCAATTGTCGCGCCATTCCCCACATAGCGCGACACGTTCACATCTCCTGCCCCAAATCCCATCGGGTCGTCGTTCAGAAACTTACCGAGTTGTGGGTCGTACCAGCGGGCTCGGTAGTACATGAGTCCGGCGTCGGCGTCGTAGAGTTGGCCGGTGAAGGATGGGAGCGGAGTGGCGGTGGCGGCGAGGGGATTGCCGGTGCTGTCCACGATGGAATCGATGGCTCCGAAGGCGGTGTAGCGGGTGTGTTGGGCGATGGTTGTGGTGCCGGTGGATGATGAACGAGCGGCCCAGTCGCGGGGTGTGCCTTGGTGGTCGGCGAGCGACCAGAGCAGTGAGCCGCTGGCGCCTTCGGTGGCGAAGATTTGATCGACAGCTGGACCATAGAGGTTGCGGGCGGTGAGTTGCGAAGAGTTGGAGCCGTCAGCGTCGGAATCTGTGAAAGAGAGCACCATTTGATCGGTCCAGCCAGCTTGATTCGTCGCTCCGTTGGGACCGGCGATGTGGATCGAACCTGCCGCATCGGCGAGCAAACCGGCTCCGTCGTAGATGAAGGATTCTCTGCGGTCCATTGTGCCGTCTCCGGTGTCGTCCACAGATTTGCCGATGCGGCGTCCGAGGGCATCGTACTGATATTGCACCGATTTTGTCACGACGTTTGCTGACGTTTTGAACGTAACGGCGGCAAGTTGGTTGGCGTGGTTCCACGAGTATTCGGTTTTGGCTCCGGTGGTGATGTTGGTTTTTGAGAGTTGGTTGCCTTCAAGATCGTAAGTGTAGGTGGATGTGCCGTCGTTGAGGATGCGGTTGTGGGTGCCAACGGTGTATGTGGACAGGCTGGAAGCCTGTCCTACGGAAGAGACGCGATTGCCGTTGGCGTCGTAGGAAAATGTTTCATCGGTTTGCCCGGTGTGGTCGGCTCCGGTGAGCTGACTTGTGGCGTCGTAGGAATATGTGGTCAGGCCGTCGCGGACGGAGTTCATGGATGTGAGTTGGTCGGCGGCGTTCCATGTATAGGTGTAGCCAGACAGGCTAGAAGCCTGCCCCACATGTTGCAGACTCGTCAATCGACCGGCGTTGTCGTAGACGTAGTTTGATGTGGCGACGGAGTTAGTGGTGGTCAGCGATTCGTAACGGGCGATGGATGTGAAGCGGCCGACGGAGTCGTAAGTCATGTCGATTCGTTTGTCACTGAGCGATGAGTTCGCAGGCTGGAAGCCTACGCCACGGGTTTGCGTGATCTGCGACATTCTTCCAGCAGTGTCATACGAATACGTGTTCACAAAATCGGCGATGGAATTAATCGTCGCTGACAGCGTGTTCTGCCAACCAAGTGCGTCATAAGTTTGACTCAGCACAACGATCGGAGCGTAAGCCGTTCCGGCGTTGCTGCTGGAGAGCAATCGGCCCATGATGTCCCACGTGAAGGCGTTGGATGAATCGTTGTCGCTGATGGATGACACGTTCATCGCCGCGTTGTACGTCGTCGTGATCGTGTTGACGGCGGCTCCGGCAGTGAGCCAGTTTTGCTGAGTCTGTCGGCCGAGATGATCGTATCCAAACGTGATGGTGCGACCGTCGCGATCGGTGCGAGAGGTGACTTTGCCGACCACATCGTAGACATACGTGCGAATCGCTGTTGCTCCGCCCGCGAGGATTTGCGAATCGGTGAGCAACTGACCAAGGGCATCGTACGTCCATGCCGTCGCATTGCCGACGGGATCAGTGAGCTTTGTGCTGCGGCCGAGACGATCGTATTCGTAACGTGTCACGGCGTTGTTGGCATCGGTGCTGGAAATCAAACGTCCGGCTGCGTCATACATATAGCTCGTCGCGTGATTTAGCCCATCGGTCGTGGATGCGACTTGGCCGACCGCGTTGTATGCCAGCGTGGTGATGTTGCCGAGACCATCAGTGGTCGTGATGCGGCGTGACCAGAGGTCGTATGTGAAACTGACAGTCTTGCCGGTGGCATCGGTGACTGTCGCGACGTTGCCAGCGGCGTTGAACGTGGAGGATGTTGTTCCGGCGGGATCGGCGGTGGATGTGACGCGACCGAGGTTGTCGCGGGTGAGTGACGCGGTGATAGTCATCGCAGGCTGGAAGCCTGCGCCACTGTGTTGAGTGGCAGCCATCACCTGTCCCGCCGCATCGTAAGACATCGTCACGAATGAGCCGTCAGCAGCCGTTTGTTTTAGAACGCGACCGTTGATGTTGTACTGCGTCGTCGAAACCGCTCCGTTGGGAGCTGTCGTGGAAATACTGCGACTGAATAGATCATACGTGGACGTGATCACCGGTGCGGGAAGCGGGCCGCTGCCGTCCGGATCGGGCAGAGTCACAGACGTCGTGTTGCCAAAGGCGTCGTAGCCAAACGTCGTCGTTTCCCCGAGTGCGTTTGTGGATGTCAACACCTGTCCGCCGACGCTGTATGTAACGCTCGACGTGTGGCCCAGAGCATCCGTGACGCTCGTCTGAAATCCTGCGGCGTTGTAGGCGACGGTCGTCACACCACCGAGCGCATCGGTGACGGTTTTTGTTCGTCCGAGTCCGTCATAAGTGAAAGTCGTGACGGCGGAAAGTTGCGGGCCTGCACCATCAGGATCGGACGATGTGGTTGAAAGAACGCGGCTCATGGAATCATAGGTGACGGTGGAGATCGCAGGCTCGATGCCTACGCCACTTGGAGCCGTTGAAGAAGTCATCCGACCGAGAGAGTCGTAGACCATCGCGGTTGTGGCGGCGGTCAGCGGTCCAGTGCCGTCGGGGTCAGTCAGCGTCATGCTGCTGATCTGCCCAGCCGTGTTGTAAACATAAGTTTTGAGCAACACGTTCGATTTGAACTCAGATGTGACGCGGCCAAGTTCGTCGAAGTTGTAGTGAACGCTTGGTGCAGGCAGCGGGCCGGTGCCATCTGGATCAGGCAGATTGACGTGAGCAACTCGCCCCATCCACGAATAGTCGTACTGTGTTTGGCGGCCAAGTTCATCGATAGTCGATGTGACTTGATCGAGATTATTGTATTGCCATGCTTGTGATGTGCCGTCTGGATTTGTCTGGCTGGTTCGCCGTCCGAACGTGTCGTACACCGACGTCATGGTTGCTGCAGTGAGAGGGCCGCTGCCATCAGGATCGGGCAATGTGACAGTCGTCGCCTGGCCACGAGCGTTGTAGGCATACGCAGTCGTCGCACCGTTGGGTGCCGTGGTTGAAGCGAGAGTGCGGTTGCTGTTCCAGACATAAGACGTCGTCTGGCCGAGTTCATTCGTGGCCGTGAGTGGCAGGTTCTGAGCGTTGTATGCCCATGTTCGAACTCCACCCGTTGGCAGCGTGACTTGTGTTGTCAGGCCACTCGTGTTGTAGACATACGTCGTGACGGGTGAAGGTAACGGTCCGCTGCCGTCTGGATCTGTTGCCGTGATCGTCAAAATCTGCCCGTTGGCATTTCGCGTGTAAACGGTTTCCGAATTGTCCGAAGCCACATCGCGGATGACATTGCCAAGCCCATCCACCGCCAGCTTGCGAATTCCGCCGAGCGGATTGGTCCATGTGGCGATGGCGTTTGCAGGCTGAGTTCGCGTGGCCGGGTTGGTGGTTGTTCCACTGCCAGTGGCGACGTTGACAAGTCCGGCGATGGCCACCGGAGCGAAGTTCCATGCGGCGCCACCGGGCAGGACTGCGGACGCGAGTCGTCCGGCAAAGCTGTATGTCAGCAACGTCGAACGTGACGCGGGATCTGTCAGCGTCGCGATCAATCCTGCGGCGTTGTATCCGTAAGTCATCACCGGCGGAGTCCACGGCCCGGTCTGGAACGACGATGGACTGGAGATTGTGGCCAGTTGCCCGTCTGTGCCATGCGTCAATGCCACAAATCGGCTAGCGTAGTCAGTGACGTTGCTCAACTTGCCGTTCGTGTAGCCGAGCGTGGTGATGCGACCGACAGCATCAGTGAAGGTCGTCAGGAGTCCCGATGTGGCATCCCAGCCAAAGCTCAGCGTATTGCCGAGAGCGTCAATTTTTGCCATCAGTCGTCCGGTGGGATCGAACGTATGATACGATCCATCTGGTTGATTCAGTCGCCATGACATATCGGTCTGCTGGAGAAGCGGCGAATTGGCCATCATGCCGGGCATCGCCATCCCGCTGGAGTCATACCACGTCCTGACTCCCGCGCCGTTGATAAACAACGTGCCGCCGGTTTGCGGGATCAATCGTTCAAGGCCTGAAAGACTCCAGCCTTTTCCGAAGGCGCTGGTCGTGCGATCTTCGACCAGCACCTGCTGCGTCACTGTCTGCGTTTGTGTGTACGTTCCAGAAGGTGCCGAGACTTCAATCTGTGCGTCATACTTGCCCGAAGCCAGCGGCGTGGAAGCCTGCAGAGCTATGCGCAGCGGTGATCCCTGCTGCAGCCCGGTGTGATCGATAACGACGCTCGATTGTGTGACACCGTTGATCTTCAACGTGGCTGTTAACGGTCCGGTTGGCAGGCTTGCAGAATTCCATGTCGTGTCGATCGCCACAATTGGAAGCGTGGAGGCTGTATCTGAAGAATACGACAACGACAACCCGCCTGGTAAATCTCGATGGACCGCCACGACGCCGGAGAGCGGATCGGTGCCAAACGTCTCGAACCATTCCTGCCCGCTCGGCCGCAATACGCCGCCGTTTACCGCACCAAGGAACGAACCCACCATTGTTGTGCCAGTACTTCCGCCACCGGTTGCTGTACTGCCGGTCGTCGTGGTAACAGTGCCGCCCGTGGTTGTACCCGTACCGCCTGTTGTTGTTGTGCCGCCAGTCGTTGTCGTGCCAGTGCCACCTGTTCCGCCAGTCCCCATGCCACCGGGCATTGATCCGCCCATTCCATACGGATCACCATCCAGCATGGCGCGATCTTCAAGAGTTTCGGTCTGCGAGATCGTCATCAGGCCCAACGAAACGTCAGCCGACTTAATTCGCCCCCCCCCCCACCCAGCTTGACGACGTGAATTTCGCATCACGCTTCGTCCCGAAGTCGCATCGCGATCGGAAAACATCAATGCCACCAGCGAACGAACCACACTACTCACCATATCATAGCTCCGAAAGAGAGGAGAATCGGGAGAATGCATCATCGCGGGTTTGAGTGTGTCAGTCTCAAGCTCGTGGCTGGTGACTTTGACAAGTGGATTCAGGAATGCAATGGACATCATGGTAGGACATGTCCTGCCAATCTTGAAATAATTCTTGGCCTACTTTGGCCATGATTTGCGTGGTTGTTGCAAGCGCGCCAAGTCAAGTCGCGTCAATCGCGATCGCCTCGTTCCGAGCCGCGCGGAGTGTACTCGCAGGTCGTCGTCGCTGGTGATTCCAAATCTGGCATTCGCCTGACAGTGCGATTGGCAAATGGACGGTCCTGTGGCTTCCAGGCGAATTTGCGAAGAAGGCGTTCTGCAATAATTGCGGCGCAGCGATTCGATTCGGAGAATGGTCTGATCTGACTTGGGAATTTACGGCCAGCGAGCCATTGGCTGGCTGTCACCGTGAGCCCTGTCGCGACGAGACGCCGAACGTTGCGTGAAATACGATCGTCATTCATTTGTGGCAGTTCCAGTAAACCGACTCGAGTGCCTGCTGTCAATGCTTCATAGATCATCGACATGCTGTCGCAGGTCACCCAGGTCGTGCTGCATTTTGTGAGTTGCTCTGGAAGCCACTGAGACGAACATTCCTGTGAAGTCACAAGTGGAGTCTCCGGAACTTGTTTCCGCCATGCTCGCACAAAGCTATCGGGCGTGCGTTCAGACGTTGCTAACGTCCATAGCATCCGTTCCTTTCCCATGATGCTCAGAATCTGCCTCAATACACTTTCGTCGGACCAGGCGAAATGACGTGAAGGGCCACCAATCAGAAAAATTCCTCGGCGAGAGTCCTGTTGTGTGGAAGGTTGAATGCGATTGAGCGAGCCTTCGGTTCTGACGACGTTGCGATGTTGAAAGATCAAGTTGTCATGCGTCGGAATCAAGCACAGATCAAAGAAAGCCGTCGGCAAACTGGGCTTCATAATGACGACCGTTTTTCCGCCGAAACGTTGTTGAAAAGTCAGCAGCGGCAGGTGAGTCGAGTGGCCAGCCCCAATCAGTAAATCTGGCGCGGGCAGATTTTTGGCGAACGACAACCGATTCGGTAGCAGGCTCTTCAGACCTCGAAGACTTCGATTGAGGTAAATATCGCAAAACTGTGCATTAAGGTTGCTGGCAATGGCTTCGGAAAGTCCAACGACTTGATTCTCGTGACCAGCCCGACCGTCTCGAAAACGCCAGATCACCGCAGACACAGATGTGCTTTCGTTTGACTGCGGCATAGGACACGGTCCCGGAATAGCAACTCGAAAAGTACGTCAGGCTTTTCAGCCTGACATAAAGAACAACAAGTCAGCCTGGAAAGGCTGACGTACTTTATTTCGTAACTGTATGTCAGGCGGCATCACGCATTCGCAACTGCGACTGATTCAGCGCGCGATAGGCCGCACAAGATTCCATCAGGTGGCCATGACTGCCGGTTGCCAGGATTCGGCCTTGTTCCATCACAACAATGCGCGTCACGAGATCCAAAAACGTGCGATTCAATACGTGGCTGATGATGAAAACCGTGCGGTTCTTCGCAAAGCCTTTCAGGACCGCATGAATGACTTCTTCGCTTTGCGAATCTACTGCCGACGTGGCTTCATCCAGGATCAGAATTGGCGGGTCTCGCAGGATCGCCCGCGCGAGGGCAATGCGTTGTCGTTGGCCACCGGAGAGCTTACTGCCTTTGTCGCCTACGACCGTGTCGAAGCCGTCGGGCAACTGTTTAATGAAGCTGGCCGCCTGAGCTTGCTCAGCCGCCGCTTCCACCATTTCTCGAGTTGCGGCAGCGTTTCCGTAACGAATATTTTCGAAGATTGAATCGTTGAATAGCAGTGTTTCCTGAGTCACAAATCCAATCTGACTGCGAAGATCTCGTGTTCGAAGTTCTCGAATATCGACCCCGTCAATCAGGACTCGCCCTTCGCCGGGATCCATAAAACGTGGCAGCAGACTCAACAGCGTGGATTTTCCAGAGCCATTGCCGCCGACAACGGCAACGACTTCACCGAACCGAACGTCCAGTGAGACATCGCGTAATGCCAGCGGTCGTTGGTGGCCTTCTGCTTCTGTACCTTCGTATCGAAAAGAAACTTCCTGCAGAGAAATCATCGTTGAATGTCGAATCATCATGCGTGGTGATTTTGGTTCAGGAACAATTGATTTTTCATCAATCAAATCGAACACGCGTTCACTGCCAGCCATGCCGCGCTTAATCTGTTCGAAAATCCCAGAGAGTTTGCGAACCGGGTCCAGCGTACCCGCAAGCAATGCGTAGAGCGTAGCGAGTTCAGCAATCCCCATGGGCTCAGCGGCCAGTTTTATCCCAAGGATCATGTCCGTATTGCGAAGAACCAGATACGCTCCAGGAGCCAACGCGGCGAAGACTCCGATGACGCCCATGATTTCAGTGATCGGGCGAACCAATGCGCCCAGTTTCACGATCTTCATCGAACCGTTGTAGTAGTCGCGATTGGCATTCAAAAACTGCTTGCGGTGTTTACGGAACCCAGAAAACGCAATGACGATGCGGGCGGAACCGAAAGTCTCTGAAATGCATTCGTAAATGCGAGCCATGCTCTCCATCGTGCGATGAGAAGCGCGTCGTAAGCGTTTTCCAAACAGATTGAAAATCAGACCCATGATCGGTACGACGGTGATCGCGAGTAGTGTCAATCGCCAATTCACGTAGAAAGCCAGGGCCGTGCAGGCACCGGCCTTGAGTGGTTCGCGGACCAGCGTCACGCCAAATACGCGAATAGCCATCGTCATCTGTTCAATATCATTTGTCATTCGCGACATCAGCGACGATGTACCAATGCGGTTCAACGTTTGGTAGTCCAGCCGCAATGCGGATCGAAAACAATCCTGGCGGATTGAGTTGACAGTCAACTGAACGACGCTGCCAACCAGCATTTCCTGAAAATAGATGAACAGGCCTTTTAAGAATGTCGCGGCCAGGAGCACGCCCAGAATCAAAGCCATCGCGTCGAATTTGTCTTTGGGGATGTAAGGCAATACAGATCGACGAACCTTGGTCAGCAGCAGTAGACTGCGCGATTTGTCACTCGCACTATACTGTAACTTAGCGCGCGCTTTGACCTGATCTTCTGGAATGGAATCAAGAGCAGCAGTGTCTTCGCGAATCGCTGTCTCCAGCGACGCGATTTCATTTTCGACGTAGTCATGCAGACTGTCGTTCTGGAACAGCACTTTGACGACCGGGAATGCGATCGAAAGATTCAGAGCCCAAAATGCAGATACAATAATTGCGCAGACAACCGACAGCGCGAACAGACGTCGGTATGGCCAGACATATTTACCAATTCGAACAAAATCCTGCATCATGCAATCCCTTGCGGCGTCGGAGCAATGGTACTCGCTTTGCGATTATAGTAGCCATCACTCTCCGAGTGATGAATGCCAGACCGCGCGACGTGTTGCTGCTTTTATCGCATGTGCCCGGAAACGGTCAAGATCAATGAAAATGGCAGGAAGATTTGATTTCGGCGTTTTCAATTCGCCGTTGACGCCGTTTGATAAATTCCGATAAACTCAACGAAATGCCGCAGAGCTCGTGGTTGGGAATGGATTTGCAGCGATGAACGAAGATGAAATGAACTTGATCGTGACGGACATGCATCCGCGCATTACCGGGGTCGGCTCGACCATCAGAACGCTGATGTCGCGTATCCATTCAATTGAACCATTGGCCATGGTTTCCAATAGGACCATTCCCGGAATTCAATCCGTGGGTGTGTGGGGAGCCATTAAAGTTTGTCTCAAACGTCCGAAAAACAAGCCATTTCGAATCTGGCACGCTCGCCGCAACAAAGAAATGCTGCTCGGACTGATCATCAAGTATGTACTCCGTGGAAAAATTCGCATAGTAATGACGTCATGTGCGCTGCGTAGGCATTCATGGTTCCCTAGACAACTATTGGGATCAATGGATGCGGTGATCGCAACGAGCGACGAAGCCGCAAGTTACGTGGATCATGTTGTCGCAACGATTCCACATGGCGTGGATTGCGATCGATTTCTGCCAAGCAAAGATCGCCATGCTGCGATGCGAGCGTTTGGCATTCCACGGGAGCATGGAATATCACTGATTGGTCGCATTCGGCCTGAAAAGGGCACGGATTTGTTTGTCGATGCAATGATTCGCGTACTGCCAAGTTATCCCGGTTTTACGGCGTGTATTGCAGGAATAGCGACGATGGAGCACGAGCTGTTTCAGCAGCAGCTCAAATCAAAGATTGAAAAGGCAGGACTCACGAATCGTTTCGTTTGGCTGGGCGAAGTGGCCTACGATCGCATCCCGGAATTTCATTCGGCTATGTCGTTGTGCGTGGCTCCCGCAAGGTATGAAGGTTTCGGGTTGGTCCCACTGGAAGCGATGGCGTGCGGCGTGCCTGTTGTTGCAAGTCAGACGGGATGTTACGGCGAAGCAATTATTCCGGGAGTTACTGGAAGCCTTGTGCCGTGCAATGATGTTGAGTCACTCATTTCAGCACTGGACGAGCTGTTAGCAGCTCCGGAACAACTTCCCGAGATGGGCAGAGCCGGTCGTAGACGCATTGAGCAGTCGTATTCCGCCAGCTTGGAAGCGATTCGAATTGTGGATGTTTACCGGGAATTGTGGTCGAAGGCAGCCTGAGTCGCAGAATCTGCCAGATACTGTCGCCTGATCTTTCCTTGATCGAATTTTGTTTCGGTCGGATTCCGGGCAATGCAGAAGTCCACATTGACTCAATTCGGCCTTTTTCGATATCAACCCGGAAGAAATGACAGATACCTGTTTCGCGTGGCTTGTTGTGGTGCGCCTCAGAAAAAGTCGTCGGCCCGTTTGGAGAAGGTCTACCAATGTTCAAGAAGATTCTGGCAGAATTCAATTTCCGCAGCGGCCGTCGCCGCCATGATTCAGCAAAGCTGTCGCTGGCCGCGAAACAGGATCGCTACAACATTCGTGCGGCGATTGAATTGAGTCGACTGGGATCGCCTGACGCACTCAGTCAGTCGCTCATGTTGACGCTCGCCGGTCTGCGTGATTACGCCGTCCAGAATGAGTTGAACGCCGAGGCTCGGGATTTTATGGAACTGGTAGTTCACGAGCTGGAAAACAGCCGCGGACAATGTTTTCAGGATATTGCAGCGTTGTATTTTTCCGGTAAGAAGCATGGTGGCTTCTTTGTGGAAGTGGGGACCGGAAACGGCGAACAGTTGTCTAATACTTTCATGCTGGAAAAACGCTTTCAGTGGCAAGGGATTCTGTTCGAACCAGACCGAAGATTTCATGCATCGATCAGCAGACTGCGGACGGCAAAGCTGGATGAACGCCCTGTCTATTCCTGCGATGATAAAGTCATGGAGTTTCTAGAGGTTTCGAATTCAGGTGAGCTATCAACGCTCAGTGAATTTCGGCGTGCTGACGGAAGATCTCGAAAGGGCTCCCGACACGAGGTTCGAACGACAACTTTGAACTCAGCATTCAAACTTCATAACGCTCCTCGCGACATTGATTATATTTCGATCGATACTGAGGGAAGTGAATTGGAAGTGCTGCAGGGACTGGACCTGAATCATTTCAACGTCCGGTTCCTGACAATTGAACATAACTTTGAAGAACACAAAAAAGAGGCGATTCAGGCTTACCTTGCAACGTTTGGATTCCGAACGGTGCTGGAGGCATTTTCTCACATGGACATCTGGCTGGTCCGGTAGCAGACTTTAACAGCCTGAAGGGAATCAAGGATGATCGCCGAAGCCTGCATACTGTCACTTGACCGCGCCACTGAGCGGCGACCGCAGGTGAACAGGACGATTGCCACTTGTCCGTTGCCATGCACCGTGATATCTGCCGTCGATGGAAGTCTGTTATCTGATGCAGAGATCAACCGGGTGTACCAACGGAAACTGCATTCGCCGACGTACATCGCAGAACTCCGAAAGGCAGAAATTGGTTGTTTTCTAAGTCATCGCAAGGCCTGGCAGAAAATCGCGACAGGTTCTGCAGACGCAGTCCTTGTGCTTGAAGACGATATGCAGTTGCAGCAGCCTCAATTCAATGCAACATTGCAATTTGCTTTGGCCAACATTTCACCGGGCGACTATCTCAAGTTTCACGCGGGAGAGATTCACACTAAGGCCACAGTTCTGAAGTCCAGCGGACCTCATTCGCTGATGGTGCCAGTCGTTGCACCGCTTGGCGCGACATCGCAACTAATCACGCGCGAGGCCGCACAAAGGCTGCTTGATTCATCCGTCGTCTTTGATCGACCGGTTGACACCTTCATTCAAATGACATGGCTCACAGGCATTGCTGTGAAACTTGTCACGCCATGCTGTATAGCTGAAATCTCAAGAGACTTAGGTGGCAGCACGATCAGCCAGAAAAAAAACTTCTGGCCCTGGCTACAACGTGAATTTCGACGTCCTGTCTATCGAATGCAGATCAACCTGCTGTCGCGATTGCAGAAAAAAAGCAAGAGTGAATGCCCGGTGACTGAACCGTTGTCGGTCACAAGGTCGGCCTCAATGTCCGATGCTGCTTGAAGTTCACACATAATCCAGAGATCTGTATGTTTTCCATCTTTTCGAAGCAGTATCGCCGAGCCCGGCGGGAACGAATCTATCAAGCACATATCGCGAAGCTTTGTCATATTCAGTCCGTGCCTGTGACGAGCCAATACGGCACGGTCGTTGCTGTGATGATGTCGAAAAAACCAGATGCCCAGCGCGGCAGTTACATCACGGACACTTTGAACTATATGAAGCCCTGGTTGAACTCGGTCAAAGCCACGGGACTTAAGGGAGTTGTTTTGCATGATGGCCTGCCGGATTCAGTCATCAGTGCCGCCAGCGCAGAGAATATAAGATTTGAGCGATGCAGCGCCAGCAACCTGCCAATTCTCTATCATCGTCATTTTGCAGCGATGGAGTTCATTTCGAAACTGACGGATCATTATGTCATCATCACTGATATCTCCGACGTTGCTTTTCGCCGAGACCCTTTCGATCTGATCCGCGCGCAGGCCAGCAAAAAGCGACTGTTCGTCGGTTCCGAACTCAAGACACTCGGTAAAACCAGGTGCCTGATGAACGACATGATTGAACAGTACAAGAAGACAGATTTCTGCGAGCGGCTCGTCGTCAATCCCGGAATTCTCGGCGGCACGATTCGTCAGGTTATGGACTTCCTTGAATTGGTTGCCGCCGAAATCGAAACGCTGCGAGACTCGCTGATTGCCTCAGACATGGTGATGATCAACAAGGTATTTCATCGAAACTATGACCTTGGCGATGTCGTCACGGGCATGCCGTTGCATTCGCGGTTTCGTAGGTGGGAGTATTCCACCGAAGCGGCGATCATCCACAAATAACAGGGAATGGAGTCACAGCATGATCAAATGGATTCACTATCAACTTCGGAAAATCTTTCGTCCGACGAATGTTCGTTGCGGGACGGTAAAACTGCATACTGGCAGGTTGTCGAAGACGACTTATGCTAAAGCGTTCTACAGAGATTCGCACGAGAAGTTTGAACGCAATGTCATCCAGCAACACCTGGAAGCGGACGATCGTGTTCTTGAAGCCGGAAGTGGCATCGGATTAATCGCAACGGTTTGCTGCCAGATCGTTGGTTCGGAAAATGTTGCTACCTATGAAGCGAATCCGGAGATGGAAGACCTTCTTCGCCAGACGTTTGCGCTCAATGGTGTGTCGCCAAATCTGCAGATGAAGATGATTTCAGAGAGCAGCGGATCGGGTACGTTTTATCAATCCGATCGATTTGTCGTCAGCAGTCATATTCGACATTCAGAGGACTCAAAAGAACTGGATATTCCGTCTATCAGTTTCAATGAAGCCATTCAGAAGCATCGTCCGACGTTCCTGATCTGCGATATCGAAGGTGGAGAAATTCATCTGGCGCACGAATCAATCGATCTGTCCGGAGTTCGCAAACTTTGCATCGAAGTTCATCCAAAGATTGCGGGCGATCATGCAATTTCCAATCTGATTCGGTCCCTTCTGAACAAGGGCTTCACTCTGAATTTATCGAACTCAGAAAACGATGTGCTGTTCTTTCGTCGCGCGGCGTGATGTCTGGTCACGGCATTTGTTTACGCCTCTAATGGTAATTTCGCCATAACATTCGAAAGGGTCTTTCGGCATGTCAATATTCCAGGATGGTCTTAATCTGTTGAGGCGGAAACGTGTCTCGCAGTCACATTACAAACGCGGCATGGTCCTGACCACTGGATGGCACGGCGCACCGGGATCTGGTGAGCAAGGGTGCCCGTTGCCTTCTCCTGAAAATCCGCTGTGGCAGTATTTCATGGCACGGGAGGATGGTCCTGGTATCTGGAAGTGGACTCATTACTTCGAAGCTTACCATCGACATCTTGCAAAATTCGTGGGACAGCCGCTTACGATGGTAGAAGTCGGAATCTACAGCGGCGGAAGCCTGGGAATGTGGAAATCATATTTCGGTAAACAAGCGCGAATTCACGGCGTCGACATTGAACCCGCGTGCAAATGTTATTCTGATGATCAGGTGACGGTCCATATTGGCGATCAGGAAGACCGCTCATTCTGGGGCGACTTTCGCAGGAATGTCAGCGGGGTTCAGGTGTTGATTGATGATGGAGGCCATTCACCCGGCCAGCAAATGGTCACACTTGAAGAGATGCTGCCAGCGATGTCACCGGGAAGTGTTTATATCTGCGAAGACATTCATGGGATCAACAACAAGTTTGTCTCCTTTGCGATGGCACTCGCAGCCGCTTTGAATTCGCAAAATACAATTCCCGGGCGGATTCCAATGGCAACCACGACAGCATTTCAACAGTCGATCTGTTCCGTTCATTTTTATCCCTACATGCTGGTCATTGAAAAGAACACTGCAGCACCCTCTCGTCTGGAGGCACCTAAACGAGGCACTGAATGGCAGCCATTTCTGGGCTGAGCCCTGGTGCGATAAGGCATTCTACTGCCAATGCCCGGGCTGTGAACTTGTGTCACTGCAGATGACTTGAACCAGGTAAGATAAAAGCGAAAGACAAATTGAGATGGGAATTGATAGAGATGTGGCAGAGTTTCTACTTCATGCACACTCTATGGACGTGGCGTTTGATTCCATGGTAATGATCGGGCGACAGAACCTGTACGCATCGCGAGCCCAGCTTTCCCACTTGCTGGATGGTCACGGCAAACCAGTCCCGGCACAGGCTCGATCGCAATTTCAGAAAACGGATTCCAAATACGCTGAAGAGTTTCTTTCCTGCATCGGCGCTCAAAAGATAGATTCGATGGACTTCTCGGAGTTCGAAGGTGCCACAATAACGCACGATTTGAATCAACCGATTCCCGACCACTTGAATCAGAAGTTCGATGTTGTCTTCGATGGTGGCAGCCTTGAGCACGTGTTTAATGTCCGCACCGGATTTAGAAACTGCATGAGTATGGTCAAAGTCGGCGGCCATTTCCTGGGAGTTAGTCCTGCGAATAGTTTTATGGGCCACGGCTTTTATCAGTTTTCCCCGGAGTTTTTCTTCGAGGTGTTTGCCGAACAAAATGGATTTCGTGTGCGGCAAGTGATTTTGTGCGAGTACGGAAAAAAACGATGGTATGAAGTCACAGCTCCACGTGAGATCAGGTCGCGAGTATTACTTGGAAAGTCTGTAAAGGTCTATGCGATGATCATCGCTCAGCGCATCGCGGATGTGCCTGTCTTTGCAGTGACACCACAGCAGAGCGATTATGCAGCGGCCTGGGCTGGCGACGGCATGCCCGCTCCTTCAAAGATGGCAAGAAAGAGAGCGGATTTTGGCTTGGCTCTGCGAGCGTCTCATGCCCTGAATTATCTCTATTGTCGTGCGACTGGGAGAACCTATTTTGAGCCATCGTATTACAAGCGTATAAGGTGACCTTCATGGTGATTGCGCTGATTCCGTACGGAAAGCCAGACAAGCACAGAGCATTGCTGGCCAGCCAGTCCATCGAATCCGCGTTGCTGTTTGAAGGCAACGACGCCGGAAAGACGACGCTGGGTGATCTCACCGCAAATGATCATCTGATTCTGGTCGCCAGTAGTCGAGCCCTCACGGCATCTCTGGGAGGATTGAACTGTCGGACAAGTCTATTGTTGCAGGAACCGGTGGCGATTAAGCCAAGGTTTTATACATTCTGTCGATTCTTTTCCGGTCGCTACCACCGCGTTTTGACGCATAGTTCGACTTTACTCTCAAAGTTGCCGAACGCTCGCTTCACTGCACACGGTGGATCTTTTCTTTTGTCACCTAAAGTCAGTGAGCCGCCAAAGCAGAAACGAATTTCGCTCATCGCCTCATCAAAGAATACCACCATTGGTCATCGGCTGCGTCATCGGATCGCTGCGTGGTCGAAGCACGCATCGCCCGATCTGAAGTTATTCGGCACTGGCTATCATCGTGTGGAAGATAAACGCGAAGCACACGAAGACTATTGCTTTTCTGTCTGCATTGAAAACTCACGTGCGCTGGGCTATTTCACAGAGAAGTTGATCGACAGTTTTCTCTGCCGCAGCCTGCCAATCTACTGGGGCGCTCCGGATATCGCTCATTTCTTTGATCCCCGCGGCATGATTTGTTGCAGCTCTGAATCAGAACTTCAGGAAGTTACTCAGAATATCACTGAAGCCGACTATCTCTCGCGACTGCCGTATCTGGAAGAAAACATTCGGAGGGCGATGGTGTTTGCCGACTTTTATACAAACGCAGTGACGGTGCTGAAGCACGAAGATGAGGTTGTGCGGCGTTAAGAAATGAAGAGCATTATTCTATCTTGAGGACCCCGCCGATGGTGCAGGCGGTTTTTCAAACCTCACGATAACATGTGGAGCAAGCGTAAGCCCGGTGCGAATCCAATAGAGTTCTGTCGCGGTTGGTTGCCATTCATGGCCCGTGAAATTCTGATCGTCTCGCAGGATCTGCGTAATTTTTTCGGTTTGAGGTTTTGTCAATGGTATGCCGCGCGATGGGCCAATTTCTGCGTCCTTCAGCAGCGAAGCATTTGCTGAAGAGAGACGCATGATCAGCACGCCGTGTTGATGTTGCGTCAACCAATTTGATAAGTCTTCGCGATTGTTCGCTTCGTGAACGTGTCTGATTTTGCCTTGGTAATTCAATTGTCCGTGATAGCCTCCGTACCAAGCGACACCGCCTTCATGGCGTGCTGCCGCCGCCGCGAGTGGCTGAAAGTCAAACCATTGCCATAGCGTTGGTTTGACCGAGACGATCACCAATACAAAAAACAGAATCGCAGTTGTGCCTGCTGCGAAAACTGCGGATTCAATTCGCTTCCATGAAAATAGAAGCAATGCCACTCCGCAGGCCATCATGGGAATGCTGTACCAATCCGCGATCAGATCCTTCAGCCGTGTTTCAGCGAGAGCAGGGGCGTGATTGGCGATGAGCGGAAATGCCCCCAGCAGCATTGTTCCGGCTGCTACGACGGACAAGTCTCGCTTCAGGATTGGCCCTTCGATTGCCGTTGCCAGCCTCGCAATAATTAACGCAAATGCGGGAATCACTGGCATCAGATAGTAGGCTTGTTTACCACTCACCAGGCTCAAAATTAAAAATGACGCACCTGCCCAGCTCAACAGAAACTTCAACGGCGAATCCAGAGTCGTAGTTCGCATGCCGCGCCAGGTGGCTCCGAACAAAATCCATGGAGTCAGGCAGATTGGTAATACGGGCAGATACCACCAGAATGGTTCTCGATGCGCGAAAGAGTTCACCATGCGACCGGCAGTTTGACCAAAGAGCAATTCATCGCTGTAGGCTTTGCCACCGGCAGCGGCAGACGGCAGAGCCCATGACAATCCAATGCAGGCTGCTATCGTGATCGCAAACAGGCAGCCAGCATACCAACGAATATATGCTGTTCGAACGCGGAGCGACCACCATGGTGCCAAAAGTGCCGCTGGCACGACGTGAACAAGAATCACTGGCCCTTTTGAGAGGACGCCCAATCCCATCGCAATGCCAGCCAGCAACCAGCCAGTCTTTGCCGCTCCTGCTTCAGCCCGCAGCACACCCAGCAGTCCGATCAGCGTGAAGCACGTGAGCAGCATGTCGAACATCGTGACAGGGCAGAAGACAATCCATACGGTCATCGATAACAGCATCATCGGCGCGCAGCGTTGAAACGAAATTGCTTCCGGCCATAACTTGCGAGCCATCAATGCCGTCAGTAGCAGGCAGGCAATTCCGGCTGTCGGAGATACGAGTCGAGCGGCATGTTCATTCAAGCCCGTGACATACCAAACGGCATTGATGAGCCAGAACAGCAGCGGTGGCTTGTGAGCGTAGGTCTTTGTGTTGAGATGCGAAACCAGATGATCACCGCTGACATGGGCTTCCCATGCCACGGACATGTAACGTGTTTCATCGATAGGCAGCAGCGGCCGGCTGACTAGTTCGGTGACGACCAGCAGAATTGCAAGGCAAATTGTCCACAGTAAATATCGCATCCCGGCAAAGGTATACTCAAACGGCAGTTTCCTGCAATCTTGGATAACAGGATTTCATGCAAACTTGTCATGTGTTCGTTGCTGAGATAAATTGCCGCATGGTGTATGAATCGCAATACGTGAATGGACTCATGCATAAAGTGTTGAGCATAATTCGCATAACGGCTCGACGGAGGAGAATTGCAAGACTAAAGTAGACGTCACTCTCCGAGTGACGCTGGCCGCAATGGGGCCTTGGGGCATTCGTCACTCGGAGAGTGACGGCTACTATAATCGCAGATACTTGTGCCGAGATCGACCCCGGCGTACTACTGTAGTTTGATTCGCATGAAGCGTGATTTCTTATTGATTGGCTATTGTGGCATGGTGGCCGCCAGCATCGGCTTGCTACTGTCAAATGCCAGCAAACCAATCGCTCTTCGATTTGCGGAAGCACAACTTCCCTCAAGCACAGCCGCAGAAACGCTAAAAGAGCCTGAATTACGATTCATTCAGCCGACTGGCGGCCCGCCCGCTGTTCATGCCGGCACGATCACGCGACTGCATGATGGTCGATTATTGGCGGCATGGTTTGCAGGTGCGCGCGAAGGGGCCAGCGACGTCCAGATCCTTATGTCGAGTCTGACGCCAGGAGCCTCGGAGTGGTCGATGCCAACGTCGATCGTTACGCGGGAGCAGACTGCCGACGAACTCGATCGCTACATCGCTAAGCTCGGCAATCCCATCCTGTTTGTGGATTCACGCCAGCGAGTCTGGTTGTTTTATGTGACAGTCTCGATGGGCGGATGGTCGGGCAGCAGCATCACACTGAAATACTCCGACGACGATGGTGCGACATGGACTGCTGCCGAGCGACTTGTGACTTCACCATTCCTGAATATCAGCACGTTGGTTAAAGGTTGTCCGATTGAATGTGAGTCCGGGCATCTTTTGCTGCCCGTGTACCATGAATTCATCCGGAAATTCGGCGAAGCAATTGTCATCAGCCCGGAAGGACATCTGGTTTCAAAGATTCGGCTGACTGCGGACCAGGGAGCTATTCAGCCCTGGATTGTGCCGATTGATCGTCAGGCTTCCGTAGCCTTTTATCGTCAGTCCGAGCATCAAAAGAAGCAGGTGTTAATGAACCACATGGACAATGTGTTCAATTCAGATTGTGGTTCAATAGAATCTACCGATGTGCCAAATCCCGACGCTGCGATCGCTGTCATTCGTCGGGCAAATGGCGAGTATCTGATGGCATGTAATCCTGTCGAATCCGGACGGCACAAGTTATCGCTGGCAACGTCTAAGGACGGACTGCAGTGGAAAATCATTCGCGATGTTGAAGTGAGTGATCCGCCTGCTGAGTTCTCCTATCCGTATCTGATTCAGGGAGCTCGCGGAGAATATCATCTCGTCTATACCTGGAATCGCACCCAGATGCGTTACCTGGCGTTTGATGAACGCTGGCTGGAGAACTCACCGTGAGTCCCGCCTTTTGGATTTGGTCTCATCTGACGTTTGTGCTGCTTATCGCCAGCGTGCTTTCTCTGCTTGTGAAGTGTCGCAGCAGATTGCAGTCGATGTTACTGTGCTTGTTGATTCCGGTAGTGCTGGGAGTTCTGCCGATTGGTCAGACAGACGTGTCTGGTTTTGCTCTGGCTCACATGGGAACTTTGAGTGCGTCGATGCTGGTGCTGTTAGCATTTCAGTTGTTCGCCAATGCGCGCGTCATTGAAGGGTTCAGTGCTCCAGTTTTGCGGAACATGAATATCTTCTGGTTTGCAACTGGGATGATCTTGTATCCGGCTGCATTGGGATTGTTTAACAGGGATGTGTATTCGTTTGGTTTTCACAGCAGCATGAGTTGGTATGTGCTGGCTGTCTCTGTTGTTGCCATGTTGTGCCGATACCGAATCCTTGGACTTTGCCTTGCATTCTCCGTGTTGGCACATTTGTTAAAGCTGCATGAGTCCTGCAACCTTTGGGACTATCTCATAGATCCCTGGCTATGGATTGCTGCGGCAGTCAGCTTGTTTGGAGGAATTTTTCGCCGAATGCTGGGCGTGAAGCCGCAGAAAGATGTTCCTGTGAATCCTGAAAGTTCAAGCTTATGAACGGCGAACAAACACGTCCGTATGAGCGGCTTGTTCATAGACCAAGAGAATTCGATGAATCCCCGCGGTGTCCGTGTCCGTGGGCGTGTCGGACCGTAGCGTCTCGGATATTGGCCGATTCGCGCCAAGACCTATCGGTTTTAGGCGATCGGCAAGTGAAAATTTACCACCGATGCTGGCAGCATCGGCAACGTGGCGGACGCTGCCAGCGTCAGCGACGGTCGTTTCATTTTTGCTGCTCGCCTTGGCTCCGAAACTCTGTGATTGACGGCCGATTCTGTTCTTCAGTGGAAACGAGATTTTCAAATGAATCCTGATCCTGATCCTGATCCTGCAAATAACCGCTTACTCGTCACTGATTTTTATCGATCGTTCCTGCGATTTTGCATTGATCTGAACATTACTCAGCCCAGAACAGTCAGCCAGCCTCCGCCGTTTACGTTAAACAACGCCCGCTTCCCGCTGGAGTGTATCTGTCGCATGACACAGGGCCTGGGCGAAGCAGCAAAAACAGTCGAGTACGTCCTTGGTGCCTCATGTAAGGCTGAGCAGGTTCACGTTCTTGAAAACATCTGGCACGATCCTGCGGCTGACATGTGTCTGATTGCATCAAGGGACGAGTTTCTGGTCATCAAGAGCTGGGACCGAAACAACCGCGGAGTCATGCTCAGCCCTCCGACGCTGGGACCCCAACCTGAACGCCAGGCAGGGAAGTGTGCGGATGCCTTCACGGAAATCAATATCGATCGGCGCGAAGTCTCAGGGCAACTGCTGACGACGACTGAAGAAATTGTTGCTGCGGTACTCAACAATCGTCCGCTGATTTCACAAACTGAATTCTCACTCCTTGACGGTCTGCATATTTTTCTGGAATACCCTGTCAAAGTCATCAACGCCAGCCAACGTGAGATGTTCTATCAGGTCGATACCGGGCCCGTGCTCGTGCCGGACTTAACCGTCTTCGACGAAGTTCACTCGATTTCTGTGTTGCGACTGGCGTTCATGGCCCACAACACAAGGGGGTGTACAGAAATGTTGATGAATGTTCCCACGGCGATTGGTCATGGAATCAGCGTCAATCATTTCTCACAAGTGCTGAAAGTACGTGCAGTGAATCGCATGATTGCGGTGGATTGAGAATGCCGACCTGATGTTCGGACGGATGCATGCTTTCCAGTCCTGCGTGAAATTATTCATCTCGGCCGATGCAACTGCAGCAAGGTTATCGATAGAATTGCACCACAACGAAAAAGAAAAGTGGTGTTGAATCTACTTCGAACCAGTGCTTCCAGTGTTCACTGAATTGGAATTGCAGCAATGACATCAGGACTCCCTCCCCTTCGACCATTTGCTGGCATCCGTCGTCGCAAATTTCTCAATACTTCGGCGGCCGTTGTTTTCGGCGCAACGATCGGTTCGGCCACCGATCCTGGTGCGGCATCGCCTGATGAGACGGCGGGGCGCGCCACGCTCAAGGTCGGAGATCTCACGGCCGTGATTGGCGACAACTCAGCCGATGGCGAGCATCGCGCTGGCTACAACGGCGTCTGGAGTCTGCATCATTCGGCCGGGACGCGCAGCGTGTTCGTGCCCGCCATTGCAGGTTTGAACCTCGAACATATCGTTACCGGCGAGCAGCTTGAAGACGCGAAGATCTTCTTCGAGCCGCGGAGTGCGCCCATGAGCTTCACGCAACTGAATGAAAGTGCGGCGGAACTGCACCAGCCGCCGACTCCGACATTTCACGTCGAAAGCTGGACTAAGTTTCAGCTCGTCGCGCCACATTACCTCGACATGCATTTCCGCTGCCTGGCACATCAGCCCGTGTTCCCGCGAGGCTACCTCTCGCTGTTCTGGGCCAGCTACATGAACGCGCCTGCCGACAAGAGCATGTATTTTCGCGGTGGTCTCGACGGACAGAAAGACCTGTGGACGCAGTTCTGCACGCAATGGCACAACGACCAGAGCACGGTGCGGCATCGCGATGATGCGTTCGAGATGACGTTTCCGCTCGACGGTCGCGAAGCGCTGTTCAAGAGTCTTTCGCGATTCCGCTTCGATCTGCCATTCTTCTACGGGAATTTCGATGATCTGATCTGGCTGGTCATGTTCGACCGCGCTGAGGGAATTCGCCTGACGCACTCCCCGAGTGGCGGCGGTGGCAACGCGGAACTGCAGACGACCAACCCGGCATGGGATTTCCAGTTCCTTGTGCAGAACCCGGAGATCATGAAAGAATACAGCTTCCGTGTGCGCACCGTCCTTCGCCCGCGCTGCTCTCGCGACGAGTTGCTGAGTGAGTTTATGAAATGGAAGGAATCAAATTGAAGCCACTGATTTGCCTTATCGCAACAATCGTCGCCGGCGCATCGTCGGTTGATATCTCAGCGTCAGAACGTGTCCGCATACCGTGGACAGAGTCACGACTGATCGGTTCGCCTGACCCTCCATTGCCGTATCGGGTGACGCGGGTCTATGAAAAACTGCCGCTGTTTGCTCCCGTTTATCTGCGAAAGGAACCAGGAACCGATCGCCTGCTTTTCGTCGATCACAAAGGCGATTGGAAAGAGCCTGGCGGACTGCGAGTTTTTCATGATCGCCAGGACGTCGATTCCAGCAAACCTTTGCTGCACATTGACCGGCTGATCTACGGATTCTGCTTCCATCCAAAGTACGAAGAGAACGGATATCTGTACCTGATCAGTAATGGCCCGATGCCGGAAGCCAACAAACAAAACCGGATCTCTCGGTTTACTATCGAGCGCGGCCCGGATGGTATGCTCCTGGAAAACAGCGAACTCGTCATCCTGGAATGGGACTCCAACGGACATAACGGCGGCGATCTGGCATTCGGTCCCGACGGATACCTGTATTGCCCCACCGGCGATGGAACGAGTGACAGCGACACGCTGGAAACCGGGCAGGGGCTGAACGATCTGCTGGCTGTGATGCTGCGACTGGATGTGGACCATCCAACGGAAGGCAAGACCTACAGCATCCCGCCGGATAATCCTTTTATCGATACGGCAGGTGCTCGTCCGGAGATCTGGGCTTACGGTTTCCGCAATCCATGGCGTATGGATTTTGACCATGAGTCGAATCAACTTTGGGTGGGACAGAACGGGCAGGATCTTTGGGAACAGGTGTATCTGATTCGCAAGGGAGAAAACTACGGCTGGAGCGTCCAGGAAGGCAGTCATCCGTTCTATCTTCAGCGCCCAACGGGACCTCAGCCGATCACCTCACCCACCGCAGAACATCATCACTTAGAATCAAGAAGTCTGACTGGCGGCATCGTATATCGTGGGACGCTGTTGCCCGATCTGGCTGGCTGCTACATCTACGGCGACTACTCGACAGGCAAGATCTGGGGCTTGCGGCATGATGGCACTGAAGTGACATTCCATCGAGAGCTGGCGGACACAACGCTTCAGATTACAGGCTTTGCCACGAACAAGGCTGGCGAGCTGCTGGTAATCGATCATGGCGGTGGCTTTTATCGGATCGAGCTTAGCCCGCCCGTGCAGCCAACCGTTTTCCCGAGGAAGCTCAGCGAGACCGGATTGTTTGCATCCGTGCCGGATCACAAACTGCTTCCATCTGTGATTCCCTATTCCGTCAACGTGCAGTTTTGGTCTGACGGAGCTTTCAAGCAGCGCTGGCTGGCCGTGCCGGGTGAAGAGCAGATTGGCTACACGTCGAACCGCGGTTGGAATTTTCCCGACGGGTCGGTGCTTGTGAAGAGCTTTGCACTGGAACGCGAATCCGGACATGTGGAAACAAATCGCTGGATTGAAACTCGCCTTATGGTCCGACAGCAAAAGGAGTGGGTCGGATATACCTACCGCTGGAATGACGAGCAAACCGATGCGGAGTTGCTGGACGCTGCCGGTGCGGACGTCGCGTTTGAGATCATGGATCCCACTGCGCCGGGCGGAAAACGCACGCAAACGTGGCACTATCCCAGTCGTGCGGAATGCATGGTGTGTCATTCACGAGCCGTCAATTATGTGCTGGGACTGACGGAAAAGCAGATGAACCGCGTGCATGATTATGGCGACTCGAAAATGAATCAGTTGGAGATGCTGGCCGAACTGGGACTGTTTAAGGAGCCATTGTCAAAGCCTGCGAATGAGCTGTTGCGTCTCAGCGATCCGTTTGATTCGTCCGTCGATTTGCAGACACGCGCGACGGCGTACCTGGACGCCAACTGTTCGAGTTGTCACGTGGAAGCTGGTGGTGGCAATGCTCAGTTCTCGACCGAGATCGACGCCAAACCAGATCAGATACGATTGCTCGATGCCCGTCCTGTCCATACCACGTTCGGGATTGCCGACGCGAAACTTATCGCTCCCGGGGTTCCTGAACGCTCATTGCTGCTGAATCGAATGCAGCGGCGCGGCCATGGCCAGATGCCGCCAATCGGCACAAATCAGATCGATGCAACGGCTGTTGAGTTGATTCGGGAATGGATCATGGCAATGCCGCCAACGGTTGATCCGTCGCAACCGAAGTAACGGACTGTCGCTCAGTTCCCGGCAGACTCTGGAGTGTGATGACTGGTCACCGATAGTCATGGCGCGCTGAGACATGAGGCGATCGATGGTCTTGCGAATGTCGCCTCTCGCCCCGCATTCGATGCGCCATCATCAGAAATTTTGCACGGGGGGAGGGTGAAGGGCAACGCCGTTAAACATTTTGATAGCGTCAGAACCGGCGAATAACCCCGATCTCGGGGGAGGAGGGACACGCCGTGAAGGATTTCATGGAGCAATTTGATTGGTTGACTATTGGTGTGATCGTGTTCCTTCAAGGCACAAAGTAAACGGAAAAATTTCGACAGGCAGGGACTTTGCGTTTAGGCCCGAATGGGCCGACACAGCCTCTGCCGGGGCCGTGAGGCCCCGGAATTCGACTGAAGAGACCCGAAGGCCCGGAGGGCCGACACAGCCAAATGTGCTAAGGCTACCGAATCTGTGTCGGCCTTTCAGACTTGAATCGCACTCCAATCGCCCATTTCCCCCGTGTTTTCTTTGTCAAAATTCTTCACGGCGTAGTGTGAAGGGACAGGCGAACAGCCGCTGTTGTAGGCATCATTTCTGACCGCGCAGAGCAGACCCTGGATTTCACTTTCGCTTAACCTCATCTCCCGGCCGACCTCCAGGGATGACTTCCTGATTTGGTTTCGACCACATCACTCGTCCCAGCCAGACGGTGCCGTCGGCTCCTTTGGGGTGCGGTTTGTCGCTGACGATGTACTCAGCATCCGTGACCCATGATTCGTAGCTCGAAATGGCCGCCGCGCCGAAGTTGCCAAGCATGACACCGCGTTCCGGCAGCAGAATCTGCTCAGTTCTGCGAAGCACCTGCAGATTGTCCGGATCGACCTGAGCGATAAAGATCGGAGCGCGGTTTCGCATGATGTGGTCATTATTCGCGCCGCGTCGAGTGTACGTCAGAAATAGTCCGTCACTGTGACTGAGCCAATGCGCCTGAGTGTTGTAACTCCCCAGATCCTGGTCGTCATCGAATGTCCATTTCCGGACCGGCTCGAAGTGCAGTCCATCAGCGCTGGTCGTCACAAATGCGGCTGTGTCATGTCGCAGAGTGAGATAGTACTTGTCTTGAAATCGCGTTAGGGACGGCTCGTAAAAACCTCGTCCACCAGGCGTGGTCAGTTCGTCACCGTGCTTGAGGTACTTGAGTTCCTGTCCGTCGAATGAACAGTGTAGAATTGTGACGGTATAGTCGCCTCCGTTGGAGCCCTGAAAGTAGACCGGAATCAACAATGTTCCGTCGGCCTGCTCCAGCCACTGCACACAACCAGGCGTGACGAGGAAAAACTTGCCATCGGTCTCGGGCATTGCCAGCATTTTCCATGCGGTCCACTTGTCGGACTTGGGGTCGTAGGTTGCGTAAGCGCATTCGTGTGACCGTGGCTGATCAACAAGTTGTTCTCCCTTCGGGCCGTAACGCAGTTTGACGCCGATGGCGAGAAGTTTTTCGCTGTGCGTTAACCAGCCCGGTGTGACGTCGCAGGCGGCGATTGTTTCGTTGTTTTCGCCCGGTCGCGAGGCCAGCTCCGGGATCTCGGTCGGACCCGTCCATGTCTGGCCTAGATCGTTGGTTCGCAGAAAGTACAGGCCGGAGTAATGGTCACTGACTCCAAGATGCTTTTGAATTGTCATGACGACCGCTGGCTGGCCATCGTTGCCGTGACCGGGCAACGCCGCCACGCGAGGATGGAACCAGCAATAATGAGCGTTGAGTTCCTTGAACACGGCGTTGGCTTGAATCTGAAAAGGGAGCACTGTCGGTCCGGCCAGCACAAGAAGTGACTGAGCTGCACGAATCCGTGCATCTTCAAACGGATCTTCCAGCATCGCCTTCAAGCGATCGCTTGCAAATGTCGCTCGCGCGTCTCCCGCGAATGTCGCGGCATACGTTCGAATCATATTGTCGCTGCTGGTCAAGTTCCTTTCCAATGCCTGGAGTCCGTCAGGATCACCCAGAATCGCAAGTGCGTGTTCGAAGTTCGCACGAGTCGCGGCATCTGGACAACGGGGCAGTTGTGCCTTGAGGCGCGGGATGTCACTGCTGTCGCCGATCTGACCCAACACCCATGCCGCGATGGTGTAGTTCTGGGGATCACCGTCAGCAAGCAAATCCCGCACGGTTTGCAGCGCTGCAGTTTCTCCGCTTCGCACCAGTGCTCCGGCTGCCATGAGTTTCAACTTGAGGTTGTCACTCTGCGCGTGCGCCCGTCGCATGGATTTGCCATCACCTGTCTCGAATACCTTGAATAGGCTCTCCGCCGCATGCACGTGCCCGTAGTTGTTGTCGCCCTCGAGGATATTGAGCATCACAGGGACAACTGAACGATCACCGGCTCGTACAATTTCGCGAGCAAGACCGCACAGATGCTGGTCGTCAGTTTCCGTCTTCAGTTTCGGGGTCAAGTAATCGATGACCTCCAGGCCGTGTCCTCCCAAAGTCAGGCCCTCTGCAGCGTGCATGGACGGCCAGAATTCCTCGCCCCGCAAACCGGCACGCAGGACATTCAGGCACTTCTCACGCGTTGCGGAATCAAGCATGATTTGGGTCGCCTCCTGGGCATAGCAGCACAGACTCGGAAGCAAAGTCACAACAATCGAAACAATTCGCACAACTACATTCATGTCAAATCTCCTGATTCGTATTTGTGGACCAATATACTTCGCGCGGGAAGAAATGAGACTGGCGAGCGGAGTGGCGTGAGCCCTCCGGTATCTCGTTCTTGTACCGGCAAGCTGACGCATGCCGCTCGCCAGTCCTCTCGCTCCTGACCGCGCGGAGTGTAATTGTCTGAAAGGGCGCAGCTCCGGCGGAGCCACGTTCACCATGCCGTCCAGCCTCCATCGACGAGCAAATTCTGACCAGTCACATAACTTCCCGCATCGCTGACCAGCATCAGCAAAGGTCCCTTCAATTCGTGCGGCTCTCCCATGCGACCGGTCGGACTCTTCAACTTCAGACGCTCAACCATTTGCGACGGGGCTTTTTCCGATGGAAACGGGCCGGGACTGAGGCAATTCACGCGGACGTTGTCTTTCGCCCAATAGACAGCCAGATGCCGCGTCATGTGGACGATGCCGCCCTTCAGCGTATGATACTGCACCGGACTGGCGGCACAGATGCCATCGTAAGCATCGGGATATGAACCGACCACGCCATACATCGACCCGATCATCACGATCGATCCCGCCGCACTTCGGCTGACGACATGATCTCGCAGGCGGCGGGCGAGCAGAAAATATCCGGTCGCGTTCTGCAGATCCTGATTGAATGCCTCCGCCGTCACGTTGGTCAGGTCGAGTGCGTGCCCTTGTTGACCGTTGTTGATCAGGATATCCACCTGGCCGGCCGCAGTAACTGCTGCGTCGAAGCCTTCATTCAGGGAGGCTTCTTTGAGCTGATCAAGAGCGACCGCGCAATGCGCCGCGCCGCCGGGGGATGGCAATGCCTGAGCGATCCGCTGGGCTCGATTTTGATCACGACTTCCGATGACAACCGTCGCTCCGGCCTCGGCGAGAGCTCGCGACAGCGACTGGCCAAGATAACCAGATCCGCCTGTGATCAGCGCGACGCGATCTGTCAGGTCAAAAAGTTTCTGAATCGTAGGTTCACTCATTATGCCATCTGCCGCTGAGCCTGAGCCACAATGTCCACGCCGACCAGCGCACTCCACGCCGCCAGCAAACGCTTCGTGGCCGAGCCCACGCGCCCGTCGCCGACAGGCAATCCGTTAAACCGAGTTGCGGGCATGATGCAGTACGGCGTGCTGGTAAAGAAGACCTCGTCCGCCGTGTAAAAGTCATAGACCTGCAAACGTGCTTCATGGACGGCGATTCCGAGGTCGTCAGCAAGTTCGATCACGGTTTGTCGACTGATTCCCGCGAGACAATTCTCGGTCGTTGGTGTCACGAGTTCACCGTCCACGACTGCAAACAAGTTGCCACCCTTGTTCTCTGAAACATAGCCGTCCACATCCAGAATGACGCATTGCGCATCGGGATCCACCAGCCGCGCCTCGGTATCTGCCAGAGTGTAAAACAGCCGACTGCGATTCTTGATCCGCGCGTCTAGTGACTGGGCTGGCACAGCTCGACTCATGGATGTGACCGCGTGACAGCCTTCGGTGTAATACCGAGCCCATCCGCGCAGGTCCATGTGATTGGTGAAGATCATGATCGTCGCCGCGTTGGTCTGCGAAGTACTGGGCCCGGGCTTCATCAGCCCCCGCGAGATATTGTGGACGATCCAGCAGTCATCGTCAGAGTCCATGAGTGATCGATTTGCTTCCAGGACCTCCAGAGTGATCCGCGTCAGCTCGGCCGGCGACAAACCAGGATCGACACGGCTGACCTTGAGAGACCGGTACAGTCGAGTAATGTGCTCGTCGAGGCGAAATGGTCGATGCCGAAACGTCCGAGTCGATTCAGTGAGGCTGTCACCGAGCATGACGGCACTGTCAAAGATCGATATTTTTGCTTCGGATTCCGGGACCATTTTCCCGGAAAGATAGACCTGACGTTGTGGAACGGTGTTGTCCATGAATTCTCCAGCAATCCCGATAACTGACACTCACAACTCAAGTACAACGCCGACCGATTCACCCGCATGAACTCGCGGGAATGTTCTCAGAACGAGCACGATGCCAGACTGTGTTGCCTTAACGACCATCGCCTCACTGCCGTTCAGCGGATAGATGGTACCAAGGTCATCGCCACGACGAACAGCGTCGCCAACCGTCACATGCGTTTGGAAGTATCCCGTCACGGGAGACGGGTTGCAAACCTGCATGTGGCCGGCATTCGGCTGGAGGTCTTCAACGACATGTGCGATACGACAATCAGGACGCGGGCGTTCGAGCATCCCTAGTTCCGACATGACATTCAGGCAGCCATTCACATAGGCTTCGACCCCCGCCGAATCACAAGTGGCTGAACCCAGATACTCGCAATAAATGGCCGGAATATTCGCATCACGCGCGACCGAGAGCGACCTTCCATCCAGTGCCGCCGACGTTCCCCAGACGACTGGCAGATTGAATGCTTTTGCCATGCGACGCTGTGTTTCAAGAACATTCTGGTCTGCGTGCAGCATGTAGCCAGCCAGCGGGTAAACACTCAATTCCGTGCCGCCGGTATGCAGATCAATGTAGCAGTCTGCACTGCGGATTATTTCGCTGAGAGCCCATGCCGTCTGCTCGGTAACGCTGCCGTCTGATCGACCAGGGCAGGTTCGCGCGAGATCAAGTCCGTCGTCACCGCAGCGATGGCCTCGCAGAAAAGCCGATTCATTCACGACCGGGATCAAGATAACGGTCCCGCGAAAACCTGATATGGCGTCAGCGTTTTGCTCGAACAGGGTGACCAGCCTGCGAATGGCTGCGATCGGCTCAAACTCATCACCGTGGACACATCCAGTGATCAGCAAACGGGGCCCGGTGAGCTGCGAACGGAATTCAAATTGCCGGAGCTGCAGCGTCATCGTCCTGGTTCCGTCTGCGGAATGATCGACTCAGCGCGGCAGTCTTTGAAGCGAAAACACCCATCCACGGGCAACACGGTCCCTGTAATGTAGTCCGCCTCGTCCGACACCAGGAACGCGGCGGCATTGCCAATGTCTTCCGGCAATCCCAGCCGTCCCCACGGCAAACGCTGCCCTTCGCTGGCAATCGTTTCGTCGGAGAATGCAATGTGTTCTCCCGGCGTGTCGATCCAGCCGGGCTCGATGGCATTGACGTTGATACGATGGGGTGCCAATTCGACGGCGATCGATCTCGTCAAATGATTCAGACCAGCCTTTGCCGCTCCATAAGCCGAACACAGACTGATCGGCATCTCGGCCTGCACGCTGGAGACAAATACGATCTTGCCTCCACCGCCGCGTGCGACCATGTGGCGGCCGACGAGCTGGCTCATGTGGAAACCGCTGGTCAGTGTGCCGTTGATTGTCCGTTCAAATTCTTCCGCCGGGTAGTCAAGAAACGCACAGCGACGACTGTACGCCGGGTTGCTCACGAGGATGTCGATCCGTTCGAAAGCTGCGAGAGCCGCAGTCAGCAACTGTTCGCAGCCGGATCGGGAAAACACATCCGCTGCAATTGCGTGACAGATACGTCCCAGCGATCGAATCTCTGCGGCAGTGGCCTCAAGATCCGAATTTCCGGGGCGATCATTGATGATGATGTCCGCCCCGCGCCGCGCGAGCTGCACGGCGCAACCTTTCCCGATTCCCCGACCAGCACCGGTGACGAGTGCGATCTTGCCGATCAGGTTCATCACGAAGCTTCCTGTTCACTGCTCTGAAACGCGGCGGCGCAGTCCTTGAGCATATTCATGACGGCACCGAATTCTCCGCCGTGATTAAGTAACTGGCCACCCTGTTTCTGACGCTGTTTCATAATTTCCGGAGTTCCCACCGGCGCGCCCCACGCTTTGCCGTGCCGCTTGCACGCTGTCGCGACACGTTCGTAAGCGGACTCCAGCGTGCCTTCGCTGGGGTCAAGTTTCATACGCAGACCAAGATCACCGGGGCCGACGAACAGGCCATCGACTCCTGGAACGGCCGCAATTTCGTCCACATTCCGGACCGCTTCCAGTGTCTCGATCTGCACCACGAGAAAGGTCTCCTGATTTGCCTGTTTCACAAATGCTTCGGAGTCACCGACATAGAAGTCCGCGTCAAGCCCCGCTCCATCCAGGCCGCGATCACCGATCGGCGGAAACTTGACCGCATCAGCGAGCATCCGGGCTTTCTCGGCGGTATTGACGTGCGGAATCATCAAGCCGGCCGCCCCGTCTTCGAGATAGCGATAGAGTCGTGTTTTCTCCAGCGTGGCCGGTCGGACCATGATGTCGATGTCATGCAGATGTGAGTAAGCCAGCAATGCCTGCACGTCACGGTCCGAAAAATTTCGATGCTCAAGGTCAAGCCAGATGCAGTCGAAGCCGAAGTGAGCCGCCTGCTTCACGAAGAATGGCATATAGTGACCAAGGCAACACATTCGCACCGTTTGGTTGTTACGAATACGGGCGAGTGTCTTACTTTTTCTCATAGCTTAACTTTTCCTGAAGCTTGGGGATGACTTTACTGAATTCGTAACAGAGATTTTCTTGTGCGGACAAACAGGGCACCATCAGCGATCGCGGGTGTTCCGAGGATTGAATCTCCCATATCGTTGACAGCCAACACTTCAAGTTGCGGTCCATCTTTCAGCACGACAATCTTGCCGTTTTCACTGGCAACATAAATCTTCCCATCGCCCGACACGGGAGATGCGAAATAGTCGCCTGCATTTTGGATACGGATGGGGCCGAACAGTGGCTTGCCTTCCCCAACTTCGAAGCAAGTGGCAATCCCGCCCGCCTTGATCAGCAGCATCCGATCGTGGACGACGAGGGGTGAGACAATGTGGTCTGTATGTTTTGTCGGATGTTTCCAGAGAACATGAGTCTGCGTCACGTCGCCTCGGCCCCCACCTTTGACTGCGAGCAGGAATTCATCTTCGGCAACCTCCGCGTCGAATGCCGCGCCAGCCTCATTGCCGGGTGGCAGGAATGCGATGTCAAGTTCATGTCCTTCGAGGACTCCGTCCTTATTCAAGTCTCCTCGCTCAAACGTCTTCTTGTAGAACGCTTCCGGGACAGGTCTTTTTCCGAAGAATTTCTGAACTTCGTCCTTCGAGACTTTATGATCGCTGTTTCCGGTCTCAGCCTGATCAATCGACGCCAGCCACTGACTGGCGATTCCTTTACTCTGCAGTGAAACGTACACAATGCCGTCGCGACTGACTGGCGTAGTTTTGATATTGCGCAGCAGCGTCTTCGCCTGCCACAACCGCTTGCCGGTGGACGGCTCATAGCCGATCAGCATTCCGGTACCTGCGACAACAATTTCATCACCGCTGGCCGTTTCACAAATCACTGGGTGCGAATAGTTGACCGCCATGTCATTGCGATCATCCTTCCACCGAATCTCTCCGGTTTGTTTGTCGAATGCGTATAACGCAGGGTGAAGATCATCGTCCTGACAAAACAGGACCAGATCCTTGTAGAGCACAGGCGACATCCCCGCGCCCCATTTGAAGACAAAATATGGAACCGGCAATTCCCTTCGCCAAATATCGGCACCGGTCCTCGCATCCAGTCCCACCATGCCGAGCGTTGAGAAATAGAAATAGACTCTTTCAGAATCTGCGGCAGGTGTCGTCCCGGCATGACTATTTGTCTGATGAATTTCATCAACATCGCCAATCGGCCACGACCGCATCCAGAGTTGGTTGCCCGATGCTGCATCGAAGGCAAACAAGCCAAGCGTCTTGTCATCAATCATGGCTGACGTGAAAACTCGCCCCGAGGCAACAATCGGACAGCCAATTCCGTCGCCGAGCTTCACAGACCACTTGACATGCTCCGTAGAAGAGAATTCAACCGGCAGCGGAGAGGTCGTCGTGGACACGCCCGAGCAGTTTGGGCCTCGAAACTGTGGCCAGTCGTCAGCCGACAGAGAAGCAATCGTCAGGGTCATGGAAGCCAGAAATGCTATTCGTGTCATCATTTTGCTCCACGGAACAGGAGTCGTAACAAAGAGCCGCTGGCATTGTGACAACATTTGCAGGGCGTGTGAAGCGGATCGAAACATACCAAGGGAGAATCTTCCACAACGATGGTGCGTGACGCTGGATGACTTCCAAGACGGATCTGCCCAGGTTAGCTTAACCCAACCCCATATGCCCCGAGACTTCGTGGCGTGAATATTCCGATGATGAATTCCTGTGCCATTTCTGTAGATCATCCTGCAACCGATGACGGGACACTTTGAAACATGGACAGCCCGACGTTTCCAACGTTGCTCGCCGCGGGCTTGCAGCCCATCGATTATGGAATCGTGTTTTTCTACATGCTCTGCATGATGGGAATGGGATGGTATCTGTCCCGCAAACAGGTCAATCTCGATGACTTCTTCGTGGCGGGCCGCAAAATGCCATGGCTGGCGACCGGCATGAGTATGATCGCCACGCTGATGTCGACGCTCAGCTACCTTGGTGCCCCCGGAGAAATGATCAAACATGGTGTGGGTCAGTTCATTTCCATCCTTGCACTGCCGTTTGTGTTCATTATCGTCTGGGCGGTGTTGGTGCCGTTTTTCATGCGACTGCGGCTGACGAGTGCCTACGAATATCTGGAAATGCGTTTTGGCCCCCACGCCCGATTGCTCGGCGCTATCCTGTATCTTTACATGCGTTTCCTGTGGATGGGGGCTATCATCTATTCCGCCTCTCTTGCCATTGCACACATGACGCAGGACACCGCCCCCGGAGCAATTGCGGCGCTGACCGGCGGCATGATCCATTTCAACGCCCAGTCCTGGTTTTATTTTGTTCTGATTTCAACCGGCGTTGTCAGTACGGCCTACACGGTTCTGGGAGGAATCTCCGCGGTCATCTGGACTGACGCGATTCAGATGATCGTACTTTTTCTCGGCGCTGTCGCAACATTGATTGTTGTGGCTGCAGAGACCGGAACCGGTCCGTTAGTCTGGTGGAAGGAAGTCACCAGCATCAGTCATGAGATCCCGCCGCTTGCCAGTTGGAATCTCTCCGAGCGAAACACGATCCTGTGGGCCTTGTGCGGCACTTTCTTCTGGCATGTGTGTACACATGCGTCGGACCAGGTGGCATTGCAACGATATTTTTCGAACGCAGATGTCCGTGCAGCTCGCAAGACAGCGATGGTGGGAATTTTTCTGGACATCACCATGCAGACACTGCTGGGGATGGTGGGTGCCGCGTTGCTGGTCTACTACCTGCGCAATCCGACGGAATTACCGGTTGGCGTCAGCACTCCGACAGCCGCAGGATTTTCCGATCGGATCTTTCCGCATTTCATCAGCTATGGTCTGCCGGTAGGTATCAGCGGATTCGTCATTGCCGCAATCTTTGCGGTTGCTCAGTCGAGCATCGATTCGGGTATCAATGCGACCACATCGGTGATCATGATCGACCTTGTGCAAAAATACCGACGAACGCCATCAAGCGAGGCAGGAGACCTGAGACTGGCCCAGATTCTGACCGTGTTCATCGGAGTCATCGTCACGATCATGGGGGTTCTGCTGTCCCTGGCCCCGAAAGACTACAACCTGGTAGATCTGCAACTGAAGAGTTTCAACTGCGTCCTTGGAGCACTGGGGGCAATGTTCATGGCCGGAATTCTGCTTCGACATGTGGGGCAGACGCCTGTCGTCATTGCCGGGATCACGGGCGCTGTGTGCGGCTTGCTGTTTGGTTTCATGGACGTGTTTTTCACACCGCTCGTCCGGACTCTGTCGGGCAGCGAGACTCTGGTCGTTCTTTGTCCATCACCGTTTCTTGTGATTCCGCTGTCATGGCTCGTCACATTTCTGCTGTCCGCTTTTCTCGGCGGATTCTTTCCGGGCCCGACGCTCGATCAGGTGCGACGGTTCACCTGGGCTGGTATCTTTTATGGCAGCAAAGACAACGTTTGAGCGATTGATCAAACCAGATCACATACGTCGAAACTTTCGTTCCCGCCGCAGTGGCCCATGTTCCCGTCAGGGAATTCGTCTGGCTCGCTGCCAAAGCACTTCCCTCGCCTGAGTCCCATCCCATGGAACGCACCAATATGCCCGCTCGTTCAGTAATACTTATGGTCGCCGTTATCGTGAGTTTGAATGTTTGCCGTTCGAGCATCGCTTGCGGACAACAACAGGCACCGACGCTGTCGGCAGCCGAACGCACGGATTCCTTTGAAACGAAAATGAAACTGCTTCAGGATGCATGGCAACGGAAGGATTATGATCTGGCACGCTCACTGACTCATTCCCTGCGAGACACGGTGGTTCAAACACAGGTCGAAACAGAAAACCCCGGGACATCGATTATGTCGGCGTCTCAGTTTCAGACGGTGGATGCTCTTCCCGATCCGTGGAGGCAGTGGGCTCGGGGCTGGAAGTATGTCAAGCAGATCTCCATGACTGAAACCGCAGGCGAGGCGAGAAGTTCCGAACCAGTTGAAGTGCTGCTGAGCTTTCCAGAAGATCAGGTCAGTTCCCCTGGCCGGGAACTGCGAATTGCCCGAGTCGCCGATGGCAGACTGACCGAAGTCCCGAGCCAGGTCTTCGGTGAAGTGCGACGCGGGAATGAACTTTTCTGCCACGTCCTGTGGATGGCTGACAGTTTGCCAGGTCAGAAGCAGACCTTTCTTTTTTTCTATGGCAATCCTGATGCTGAACTGCCGGAGTATCCTTCAGATCTGGAAACAACGGGCGAAGGTTTTGGGCTCGACATTTCCAATGCGTACTTCAAAGCGTCCCTCTCGCATCAAACCGGACAGCTTGAGCGTCTGACACTTCGACGTGAACATGGTCTGGAGCTGTTTTCGGGAGGTGAGGGGCACGGTGAGGCACCAGGAATTGACTGGGCGCATGATTACGTTGACACAGGATTCTTTCAGAAACTTCGGATCTCATTATGGGACACCTGTCTGGACTATGAGGTCATTCGCGGACCGCTTTGCACGATCGTTCGCCGCTGGGGTTTTCCTTATTCGCCAGTCCATCCGGTTTACTCACCCGCACGACTGAAGATTGACGTGGAATATCGATTTTATTCCGGCCTCCCCTGGTTTCATAAAATCGGCTCAATGACTGCTGTTCAGGATTTTCGAGCAGAAGCGCTGCGCGATGACGAGTGGGTCTTTTCTGGTCTGTCCTTCACCGACCCGTTGTGGATGGATCAGAACGGCAAGTTACAGATTGGAGATGTTCCGGGTGACCAACAGGAGAATATTCACGGTGTCGGTTTTTTCCACAAGGACAGCAAAGATTCATTTGTCTCGCTGTTTCTGGATCACTCCGCCGAGGGACTTCCGGAACTGAAACACACGGGCGCGCCGACGATGTATTATCGGTGGCACGGATCCGTCTGGAGTCGATATCCGCTGCCCCTGAAGGACGTCCCCGCCGGCGCGATTCTGCGGCAGAAGAACGCTTACATTTCGATTCCATTCTCTGCCACCGATGGTCCGCCAGCCATTGAGAAAATGCGTCGCTGTATGATGACCCCGCTCGTGATCATGTCGAATGAAGATGCGTTGTCGAACGAAACTAATAAACTCGCAGCGGCGGCACAACCATCCAGTCGCCTGGCTCGAAATGGCGAAACCGGAGATAGTGCGATCTCCAAACGTGACATTTGGATTGCTCTGAAAGATTGCAAAGATGCGCAACTCTACACGGCTGACATTAACGTCGTCGAACTTGGGCTCGTCTATGACGTTCGAGTCCGAGGCGATGTTGTCACTCTGGTCATGTGTATGCCTCATCGAGGGCGAACTCGGCTGGGCTATTTCATTGATGGATCTATTTCTGTGCATCCGACTCTATCTGTACCTGTGCGGGAGCGACTGATGCAGATCCCGGGTGTACGTCAGGTTGTGGTTGAACAAACCTGGCACCCGGCCTGGAATTCCAATCGCGTCACAACGGATGGTCGAAAGAAACTTGGACTGCCCGAGGATTAGATTCTGACTCTGTATCACGCGCACACGGTCCGCATCTTTCGGCGAGCGAACAACGTGAGCGTCGAATTGGCAACCAGCCGGCAGGCTCCTTTAGGTCAAGGGCTTTCAGCCCTTGTCAGGTGCTGGAATTGACAAACCAGCGAATGGCATGCTGAGTAACGTGGTCAGTGAATTTCAGCGAATACGGATCGCAGCGGCGATAAACGACGTGTCCGTCACTGCGAACCATGAGCCAGCCGAAATCCCAGTTGCGACTGGCGTATTGCATCGGCATGCGCGGGCTGACGCGAACGAGCGGGTGTGAACCGATGATGAAGAGCTTCTGTGAGGTGTAGTAATACGCCGAACCGCCCTGAACGAAGACCTCGTGGTTGAGCGCGATCGCCTCATCAGAATAAAGATCTGCGCAGATGTTCTGAATGCCGAGTTTAATTGCACATCCGGCTGAGAACGCATCGACCAGTTCGGCCAGCGATCCCGACAACACTTCTCCCGTCGCCGAATGATGCAGTACTTCGCGCCAGGCATCATTCACGCAGAATCGCAAGACATCGAAGTCATAAATGAAGTTATGCGACGGAGCATTCGTGCCCTGATCCCAGCCGTCAAAAGCGTGGTACTTTGGCATGTCTTCCGGAGAAAGTATCGAGGATGGTCCGGGCAAAGCTGTGGAGAGTGCTCCATCCAGATATGGCCGCGCGATGGCCTGCGAGCCGTCCTGATTGTACAGAAAGAACGACATCGAAGAACGCAGGCCGAACCCGTCGGGCAGCTCAATGGGTTGACGCAGACTCATGATGCCGGCGGTCCAGGTGCTGTCGATCCGGTAGGTCACGCCGAATTCTGCCACCTCGCGAATCCGTTCGGCGTTGGAAGATCTGACGTCAATGTGCTCGTTGTGCAGGAACTCGGTGTACACACGCAAATCCGCCGCTCGACCGATCGCATCAGCAAGAGCCGTTGTGCTGCCGGAAATAACATTTCTTTGTGCATCCAGTTCCAGAGCACATCGCCAGCCTGTCATGTTGTGTTCCTAAGATGCCGTCGCTCCGCCGACAGTTTTTTTGTGTCAGGCTGCGCTCGTTGCCGGAGTCATGCTACATTCTGACCGGGAGTATCGCTATCGTTCGTCATCCGTTATCGATGTGCAGTGTCTTAAAAGCTGATCACGGGCGCTGCAGTCAAAGAAAAATTAAGGAATCTCTATGCAGACGATCGGTGTCGGAATCATTGGCAGCGGTTTTATGGGGCTGACCTACAGTGAGGTTGTGGCAAAGCATGCTCAAGGCTGCCGGCTGGTCGCCATCACCGGCGGTCGCCGTGCTGAGCAGTTGGCGGCAGATTATGGTGTGGCGGCAGACGTTACAGTCGATGTACTCCTCGCGCGGGACGACGTCCATGCCGTCGTGCTGGCAACGCCGGATCTGGACCGTCTGGAACTGACCAGAAAAGCAGCGGTCGCAGGCAAGCACGTCCTGGCCGAAAAGCCAATGGCTCCCACCGTTGCGGAATGTGATCAGATGATTTCCGCGTGTGCTGCGGCGAATGTCAATCTGGCCGTTGTGAAGACGGAACGATTTCGAAAAATCACGCGGAAGGCGAAGGAACTGATTGACGACGGAACACTCGGGCCGCTGCAGATGCTCCGCACAGTCTCCGCGTTTCCATTGCCGCTGGCAAGACAGCTGTTTTCAGAGCGTGCATGGATGGCAGATCCTCGAGGCGGTGGCCTGTTCATGGGCATGGCATCGCACAATACGGACTTTCTCCGATGGCTGACCGGTCGCAATGCCGTCAAAGTCTTTGCTCAGGCGACGACCTACAGTGACATCCCCGGCCCACCGCTTTCCGTCATGGCACAGATCGTGTTCGAGGACAACATCATGGCTCAGATGTGGATCACAGGAGAACTCCCGAACCCGAGTCTGCCGAGTAGTGAGGTTCGCTTCCAGGTCTTCGGCCGCGATGCCATGCTGGATCTTGAAAACTTTGAGTACCTCGATGTCGGCAAAGGGGATAAGTGGGAACGCATCTATACACCGGAACGATTCGACTACTTGAAGGAACCGAAATCACCGATCCGTCTGTATCCGCACATCGGCGTGATTCAGGAATTTATCGACAGCATTCGAGAGCAACGTCCGCCCTGCGTCGGCGGTGCAGAAGGCCGGGCCGCAGTCGAGATCTGCGAAGCCTGCCTGATTTCGGCGAAGACCGGTGAGTCCGTTTCATTGCCGTTGTAGAGGAACTTGATGAAAGAATTGCCAACAAACGAATCTCCAGCCACCTGTGCGCTCTCCTGGCCCGAGCAGCGTCGGAATCTGATTCTGTTTGCTGTCTGCACGGGCACGCAGTATCTGGCGGCTCCCGTGTTGTATGTCGGCATCACTCAGGCATCGTTGTGCGATCGTCTTGGTGCCGACGCGCGCACGTCGAATTTGCCGGGGACCCTGTTTTTTGCGATGACCGCGATGCCGGCCCTGTTCGCATGGTTGTCGCCGCGAGTGTCATGCCTGAAAAGGAATCTCAGTCTGTGCTACGGAACGTCGGCACTGATGCTGGCCACGCTGGCAGTGACATTGGCGCTGCCCGTTTCAAATCAATTGAAGCTGGCCGTGATCGTTCTCCAGGGAGGTATTTCCGGAGCAGTGATGCCTGCGGCCATCGCCCTGTTGTGGGAGGCGATGGGACGCGGATCGGATGAATCCCGCCGCGGGTTGGCCCTGAGTCTGGCGTTCGGAGCAGGCCCGCTGCTGGCGGTTGTAGGCTCATTCGGCCAGACCGCATTGCTGGGAGGGGATTTGTTCGGACTTCACTTTAGCGGCCTTCCGTATCCACAAAACTTCATCATCCTTTTCGGCGCAGGTGTGCCCGTGATGGGACTGGCGGCAATCTTTTCGCAGTTCTTTGTCATTGCACCCGTCGAGCGGGAGCAAGGGCGAGAACCAGTCTCTGCGGTGATCGGCTTGCTGATCGGAATTCCGCTGATGCTGTCTGCCGTGGCGCTGATGCAGATCGCAGCCGTTCCGGTCGATGCTGGTGTCGAGTCTGTGACGCCCGGTCCGGGCATCGGAAGTTCACTCCGCGCGCTCGGCACACTATCTGCCATCGGTTCAGTGTTTGCATTTGTCTATCACTTTCGCGCTGTTCTTCAGCAGCGAGTACTCTTGTTCGCGACGCTCGTGACGATTCTGGTTTACTCGGGCAATGTTATTCCGTCCAATATGAACCTGTATTCGTCGGAAGCCCTTGGTGATCTTCCGGAGAAATACGCTGGCGTGCAGAACATGCTTCGATTCAGCTTTAAAGTTGTCGCCGGCGCGGTCCTTGGATGGGTGTTGACTCGCACGAATCCGAGGGTCGGCATTCTCGCCACAGCATCGATCTTTCTGGTTGCTCAGATCTGGGCGATATGCGTTACTGGGCCGTGGTACCTGGTCGCATTTGGGATCCACGGGGCCGGAGAATTGGTGGGAGTGTATGCACCGAACTACATCGTATGCGCCTCACGGCGCGACCAGTTGCGGCGCAATATGGCCTTCGTTACGATGTTGATGGTGCCAGCTGCACCGGCCGGATACCTCTACGGAGCGATCGTGGACGGTGTAAAGCAGGCGGAGTGGACCGCCTTCGGAATGAATAGTATATCCCTCGGATTTCGCCTCAGCTTCCTTGTGTGTGGTCTGCTGATTCTGAGCGGCATCCTGCTGGCAGTTTTGCTGTTACCAGCCAGGCCAAGGCGAGGCTTAGCAGTCTCTCCGGGCAGTCGAGAAAGTCTGCCAGGCGATCCATGAAAGAGCTACAATGATGAATGAACAATTCATGAATTCAGGTATCTGGCGATTTTCAAGATGGCTTGATCCGGTGCCGACATCAGCTCGCATGACGCTCGGCGAGGGAAACACTCCCATCGTCAGATCTCGACGCCTGGGACCATCCGTCGGCCTGAAAAACCTGTTCTTCAAACTGGAATTCACTAACCCCAGCGGCTCGTACAAGGATCGTTTCGCCTGCGCGGCGATCTCAGACATGGTCGCCTGCGGCAAGACAGAGTGCATAGCCACATCCAGCGGAAATACCGGCGCGGCGCTTGCCGCATATTGTGCTCTGGCGGGAATTACCTGTGAGATCGCGATTGTTGAAGGAGCACCCGAAGGAAAACTGAAGCAGATGCTGGCATACGGTGCGCGCCTCTTCCGTGTCCGTGGATTCGGCATCGACAGCCAGTTATCGGAACAGGTTGTCGAGTGCCTGAAAAAGCTGAGTGCGAGGCCGCAGGCTCAAATGCAGATCAGCGCGTTCGCTTACAGCCCGGTTGGCATGAGCGGAGTCAAAAGTCTGAGTCATGAACTTGCTGAGCAGGCTGTGACAATCGATCAAACTGCATGGGATCACGTCTTCTGCATGGCAGGTGGCGGCGGGCTGACGCTGGCGGTCGCACTCGGTTTCGAACAACTTTATGCTGCCGGTCAATTGTCGAGAATGCCGCGCGTCGAATGCGTGCAGCCGGAAGGGAACAATACGATTGCCGGACCGCTGCGAAACGGACTGAAAGTGGCCCAAACAGTGCAATGCACGAGCCGGATCAGTGGCCTGCAAGTGCCGCAGATTATTGATGGAAACGCCGTGATCGAGATTTGCAGACGCAACGGCGGGACCGGACATCTCGTCGAAGATCACTTCGTATGGGAAACTCAGACGCGTCTGGCTCGCGAAGAAGGAATCTTTGCCGAACCGGCAGGCTCAATGGCCGTGGCCGGAGCTTTGCAAGCCGCGAAAGAAGGATCTCTGGATCCAGAGGCCAACATCGTCTGCCTGATTACGGGCTCAGCGTTCAAAGACCCGCCGTCTCTGGACGCCATGGTGCAGCACACGTCAGCACCGATGATTGAACTGAAGGATCTGCAGCGACGCGTCGCTGAAACCTGCTGACTGATTTTTGGATTTCTCAACACTCTTTCCGAACATCTGGTTGCCGCAACGAGAGAAAAGCATCTCTTCTAATTGCGACGAGCGGGCTCTGGATTCATCGGAGCACTGGACGTTTACCTCCGAGATCATCATTCGCGTTGTTTTTCCATGTGGATGGCAGGTGCCGGTGTCACCCTTGGGGCTCGTAAAACATCGTCAAAGATCCCGCGCATATTCACGATCTCAATGCCACCGTCCTGCAGCTGCTGGGGATCATTCAGAAACAACGAACTTACCGCCATTCTGGTCAGCGTTACCATTTTGCCAATGGCATGTGGTCCACGCCTGGGCTGTTGAAAATTGGGAATTGCGGTTGTTTTTTGATCACACGAGAATTGTTGCGCAAGGTTTTTCCGTGGCACAAACAACTGAGGTACAGGACTACCACGAATCAATGAATTCCTTGAGAGTTAAAACACAAATCGCATTTGAAACAGGAGGGCGCAGAGAGCGCAGAGGAGTCACGAAGGAATAATGCGAT